>Ga0172375_10000532_pt1 | contig 60502 bp, 84 predicted proteins | sample LakKiv1m_FD_114537 | JGI IMG/M metagenome (GOLD analysis project Ga0172375, IMG submission 114537) | Freshwater microbial communities from Kabuno Bay, South-Kivu, Congo - kab_092012_11.1m | ecosystem: Environmental > Aquatic > Freshwater > Lake | place: Democratic Republic of the Congo...
TTCTGTAACAATCCATTTATTTATCGTTCCTATGACTGGATTACGGAGCGTATCAGTAACATTGAACTTCTCATCTCTCACGAACAGGGTATCTATCTTTGAATATGTTTTCATATCTTCAAACGGTAACTAATAATGATTATTAAACTTCTATGTTATAAACTCCGCTATTTAATGAATAACTTGTATTATTACAATAATGAATCCAAGGTTGCTCATACCAAGGTTGTGTCCATCGTTCAATATAAATTGGATAACTCCACCCTTGAATGGTTGTATTTGTCTCAAGTGTAAAGTCTTTCCACTCATTATTGGGCAGAATTTTCTTTACTGTTTCCATAAATTTTGATAACTTCACAGCCTCTTCTACCTTGATTGTTTTTTTTGTGGTATCAAGTTGTATTTTCATACTAAATAATTAAACTAATAATGATTAACTTGGACTCAATTGAGCTTGCGTTCGGGAGCTTCACCGACTATGGCACTCTAGCTAGCATGTGGCTATACGTCTACTCCCCATAAGCTCAATTCAATCCAACAGGATAATGTGGAGAGGGTAGGGTTTGACCTACAGGATTTATCCAAGGACTTATCTGTTTCTCGTCGTATATTCTTTGAGGTTGCCTCGTAACCTGCTCATATACTGAGTTTTAATTACTCACTGGTAATATCCTCTCCACGCTATCCTATTTGTTCCTATCGGGGTGCGGGATTGTACCTTCCGAGAAGTTTCTGATTGTGCCTTATTTTCTTTGCTAAAGCGCAATATGCCAACTTTCGTTGACACCCCCCCGATGGATTGTCAATGTGCAATAATTAAATTACTTAGTTGTTGACTATGAGAGCCATAGCGATAACAAGAAGAAAACAATCTAATAGAAAACCACCCGTATTGGAAAATACCATAATAAATAAAGCAAGCACAGAGCTTATCGGGAAGGTCATTATGGAGCCAAAGAATCCTATGCCTCCGTATATCTCTCCCCACATTGCAAAGGTCTGTATGGCTACAAGAAATAGAATGCCATACCCTATAAAGTTCCCAATCAGTTTTAATGTGTTCATTGGTACTATTTGATAAAAAATTATAATAACGTCTGCAACCGATGTTAATGTCGCTGGAGACCTTTTACAAGATCCCCAACACCATGAACACCTTTTGCTTGTGCAGAATATTTTTTTAAAAGAACAGTTCGGAACTCTTTTTTAATCAATTGAATCTTTCTTTGTTTCTTTTATCCATGTCGCCATACTTTAATTTAATGATTTTAGTTTTCATAACAGAATGAATGAGAGATACGATTAAATGAAGCTTTCTTTCTTTAACAAGCGCTCCTTCTGTCAGCAAAAGCACACACCACTGACTATTGGTATATATTGTTGAGAAGGAGGAGGATAGTAATAGTGCATGCGCTATTGCCATAAGATCGGCTTCATTCTTGGTGAGATTTTTCTTATTATAAACTATAATCTTTATGTCCTTAGACAAATCGTTTTCAATAAGAAGCTCTGAAATGCCCATGTCCTTTTCTTCCTTTTTTCCTTTTGCGTATATTTTCATATTTATATCTAATATAATTCTAACCATTCCGTCTTTCTAAAAAAACCTACGCCGCGGTCCGTGTTTCTAGCTTTATCTCCTGAACTTTCTTCAAGAATGAAAAGTAAATATCTGTGAAAACAGGTATCCAACGGCATAGATTTAATTTAATTATATCAACGAACAATGTGCAACTGTCAAGTGTTTTGTGTTCCTGCTTCTGCGCCACCTGCGGTCATCTGTTTCCTGAGCTGTTCTGTTAGTTTGTTCCACTCCTTGTCAAAGTCAAACTTCTCTCCTTCCTCCAGCTCGAAGGTTTCATCAAGTCCTACTTCTACCTTGCGGAAATTATCTCTGAACTTGATTGTCTGACTTACTGTTTTGTGTAGTGTTATTGTTTTGAGTTTCATAGTTTGTTATGGAAAATCTGTTTCAAATGGTGCTTTTTCCGCGTTTGTTTCAGTATCGGCAGATGCTTTCTTCTCATACTTTTCAAACGGCTTTCTCCAGAAATATCCACCCTGCTTGTATGTTCCAAGGTTGCATTTTGCAAAGCAACCAGCGTTTATACACTGAATACTCACATAGATATTTCCTTCTTTGTCCTTGTTGGTAACTAACTTAAATCTATCAGGATCGTTATTTTTACACACATCACAATAAAAAGGAGGATTTGTTAGCGTGATTACTTGATTAAGTGCGCTCTTGACATCTTTTTCATCGATTTCAACTGCATAACTTGCGCCCCCAACCCTGAAACTACCTTTGACTATCATAGGTATAATTTTGAATTATTAATACTTAGCTATATTATAACATTCTCTCTTAATTTTGTCAAGAGCATTTTACTTCCAGTCTGCCCTTGATTGGACCGACACAGCGAGCTGAGCTGTCGGTGCGCTCTGTGTAACTTCGGTTATCAAAGCACTTTTCGTAACAACATTTACATCATTGAACTTTAACTCAACCACACCTGTTGAAATACCTTTTGTTTTGACAACATAGAGATAACCTTTCTCCGTCACCGCTATGTTATGCAAATCAAACTCATCCTTCTCTCGTATGATGATAAAGACGTCGGTTGAGTCCTGTTTGAATGCGGCACTTCCTGCGATGTCGTCAGCTGTCGGTCTTATGTCTTCCTTTTTACCAGTAACTCGTTTTCTCAAATGTGCAATAAGCATAATTGCGGTATTCTTCTGTTTGGTCAAAGCTCTAAGCTGTTTAAGAATGTTCGCCTGATCCTGTAAATAGTTGGCTTTGTCATGGACAAAATAACCGATATGGTCAACAACGATAAGGTCGTAATGAACAGTTGTCTCGCGAATTATCTTCTCAAGCTCTTCTACCGATTTAATGTCATCGTCAATAAAAAGGTCTATGTTCGGTATCTCAAAGTTACTAAGTATTTGTTTTGTCACCTCTTTATATGGTTTGTTCTTGATTATGGATGCGAGTATCTGAACAATACCCGTTCCTGATTCAAGAGCAATGTAGAGTACTTTCTTACCTTGTTTTGCCACATTCACCGCAAAATTACACGCAAGACTCGTCTTTCCTGCGTTGGTCTCGCCAGTCATGGTGTAAAGATTGCCAGGAGTGAAGCCTCCGACAAGACTATCCAGCTTCATCATACCTGTTGATGGTGCTTTTGCTATCATGTCAAACTCAATGGCTCTCTGTTCAGAGACCTCTTTTATTGAGCGAGGTTGTTTTATCCTTTTACCAGTCTGCTCTTCATGATATTTTTTAGCTTGGTTCAGTATTGTCTTTACCTCGTCTGCCGGTAGTGGTGGATTATATCCGTTATTCACAGCCGTGACGAGGTTAATAACATCTGCTTCTTCGTGTCTAGTAAATAGACTTCTGGCAAACTTCAACAGAGACGAATTTCTGCTTCCTGAGGTAAGCTCAAGTATCTGCTTATAATCAAGGCTTTTGCCGACCTTGGATTCTTTCAGCGCTGACTGAATTTCGTTTGCAGTCATCAAGTCTTGTAATTCTGCGAGATTTTCCTTCTTTGGCGGTTTTATCCACTTGTAGAAGCCAAGTTCTCCTGTCTTGAGCATAACAGGACTGTTTGGTATTCCGACATAGCCACCTTCTCCGCGTATATCAACAGCCTTACCGGCAATATTCACCGTATTCTTGATTTTCTCGTTGCCAAGAAAGTAATAGTGAAATCCGCCTGATGGTGTCTGGCACACGATGGGCGAGTTTATGTTCTTAACAAGTTCTGAAGCAAATCCTTGTTTCTTGAGTCCATCATCGTCAAGAACGGTAACATTGCTGAGTTTGCCACAAACCAAGGCTAAACCAGCACCTTTGTTCACGATGTAGCCCTCAAGTTCTTTCTCGGTCATTCTCTCGGCCTGATACTTTTGCCAGTCCACCATAGGTCTTTTATCGTTCTTTATGGGTATAAGCGACCAACCTATGCTGAGATAGTATCTCATCAGTTTAAGTCGTCTGTCCGTTTGTTCGTTCATATTGTTTTTTTTGTGCGTTACTCCACTTTATAACGCTTGCAACCATCGCATTCGCACTAGGCATTCCTGGTGCATATCTATCAAAAACCATCAGATCAAATTCGGTCATTGTCCGCACTTTACCTTCCTCCTTGTCTCTTCTTAACCAGGCCTGTAACACAAGGTTTAAATCTTTGTGAGGATAGACCTTTCCATTTTTATCTCTAAAAGTATCGGTCTCAATCTTTTCGCGGATATAAAAATACTTTCGTATAACATCTTCTATCTTGATAGAAAGCTTGCCTGCTATTCGGTAACAGTCTGCATATCCTAGTTTTTGTTCAATGAGTGGCGGATACTTATTTAAAGGCTTAACATTTTTGCTTACTTTTTTTTCTTCTTCTTTATATATATATATTTCTTCTTCTTTTTTTTCTTGTGTATTACTAGTATATATATTCTTAGTATTCTTGTTTGTGGTTAGTTGCTGGTTAGTTGTTTGTTGATTAGCTGGTTGTTCAGCTGGTTGATGAGACTGATATTCTTGCCAATTTAAGATTGAAATAAGTGAAAATCTGTTGGTTGATTGGATGGTTATTGTGCTGGTTGATTTTAGCACAGTGAGACAAGTCCTTATAGATTGGTGCGATATACCAGTCTGTTTGGAAAGCTCATTTCTGCCAGTTAAAAGTTGACCAGGGAGCACCTCTATTTCCTGTCCATTCCAGTAAAATTTTCTCTTCTCTTGGTTAACGGAAAGCAACAGGTGGACAAACAATGCTACAACGAGCGGATTTCGTTTGAAAGACGTATCCTTTAGTTTGCGATGTAATTTGATCCAACCCTGATTTTCCATATCATGATTCTTGAGTTTCGATTAATATGAATCCTTTTCCTTTGCAGCCGTGGCAGGTAATTCGCTGATATGTTACTGTTCCGTGACCATTGCAGACAACACATCTAACAGGCACATACTTGGGTTTTGGAGTCTCCTTTTTTACGGGGATTCTGTTTATATCATCCATGGTAATAGGTAAAATGTTAAAAATCTTTCTTTCCTTGTTCGATATTCGTCAGTCGTTCAAACAAATTCTAACACATGTTCGGGGTTATACAAGAACACAATTCATATCATACTATATCGTCTTTAAATGATAAAATACGAGCAAGCTTCTCACTTGTCACCTCTTTTCTATCAAAAAAAATCTTGCCGTCCTCTGGACCTTCATGTTCAAACTGTATCAAATGATATCCGCGGTAATCTATTCCTATCTTTGCGCAGTACTCCTTAAGCGCCGGATGCATAATTGTCCTAATAAACAGAGCAAACCATTTTGAAACCTCGGCTCCGCGCGTTTTTTCTTCGGCAAGCATGAGTTTCTTTTGAGCCCAATTATAGTAAATCCAGTCCTGATTACCTACACAGTATCCTGTGCTTGAATCAGGCAGGTGTGTTCGTATCCAACCTGAGAATACGAGCGACCGTCTGTTAGTCTTTTCTTGTTGCGTCATGGATTCTTTTCAATGACAATTTATAGTCAATTTCGTTTATTTCTATACCTATAGCATTTCTTCCCAATTCATAAGCAACTTTCGGAAATGTTCCGCTCCCAGAAAAAGGATCTAGCACTACGTCACCAATGCTCGTAAATCGTTCTACAAGAGACTTTACTCCTGTTTCCGACTGTTGCCACTCATGCATGTCTTTCTGCTCTTCCTCTGACACCACAACGTCAGAAATCGAGTGATCTATCTTGTTGTTGGGTGCCTTTTGGAAAATAACGACAGGTTTCCATCCACACATGACATTGCGGGGCAAGATTAACTGTGTGTTACCTTCATGAATGAGCGCAAATGTCCAATAATATTTAAGTCCGCTTTCTAAAAGCAGATTAAGTATCTCTGGTAAATGAATCTCTCCTGAATAGGCAATAAGAAATCCGTTTGGTTTGAGCACCTTGCTTGCAAACACACCTAAATCTTTCCATAGCGGAAGGAACTCCCCTGGGTATGGTGGATCGGTTATAATTGTGTCAATTGAGTTTTCGGCTATCTGTACCTTTCTGAAGTCGTCATTAAAAATCTTAACCTCGGCTGGAAGTTCTACCTTTCCACTTGCGAGCGCTTCCTTCTTTTTTTTATGGTCTTTTACTAGCTTTCTAAAGTCTCTTCGTTTGATATTCTCTTTTTCCGCTTTATCTAGCAGTTCCTCCTGTGACTGTGGGTCGAGATTTGCCACTTCTGCGTGGTGATCGAAGCTAAGATTTTCACGCCTGCGTGAAATTTCGACCTTTGAAGACACATATTTGTCATTGGCAAGTGTGCCGTAATCATATCCAGTTTCTTCTATTGCTTGAGCATACATTTCTCCATAATTTTGTTCTCCATAGTTTAGCCAGTCGCCAAGCCAAAGATGAACCGCTCCAGTCGCTTTTCTTATGAAACCTCCGCATTCCATCCATTCTTCAAATGTTGGTTTTCCAACGGGAAGCATTCCGTTTTTAAGTAGTTTAAAACCGCTATAAACAATATTTCTATCTTTATCGGTTTGGAGTGCCATATCCTTCTGTGTATCCATATTTACAGATGCAAATAAATAAATAATTGACAGTATAGACCTATTTTAATCAAAAATCAATCCGCAATGCGTCATCTCTTACAGTTGAGATAGCACTCGAAGCATCCCATTGACTCATAAACCTCCCGTTGTTTTGAGTCTACATGACAGCGAATCCACCAGTATAGGCGAAAAAGTTTTTCTATCATATTCAACTAAAAAACTATTAAAATCTCTATCCGAGCTAATCTTCGTCTACCAAAAAACCACAGTCTTCGCAATCGGTTGACCACCATGTGTTTCCGTCTGCGCTTCCGCCACCCATTGTAACTATCTTACCACCACAAAAGCATGTAGTGCTACACGGTTCGCTCTTATTAAGGCTGGCGCGTTCTATTTTTCTAAGATAGTCCTCGTGTGCTTTGTCTTTCGGAACCATGAGTCCACAATCTGTACCATTTGGTTTCCCGTTAATGTCGCATGCCACAAAAACATGCTCCCAGCCTTCGTTGAACTTTTGACCGCATACAACACAAGTAAATTTGCACATAGTTTTATTTTGATTTATAAAAAACGAACCACTCATCTTCATTTTTGAAGTTGGAGCGATACTCCTTTCCTTCAAATAGCAACCTCCACGTTGACCAGCGGATTTTCTTTTTTGGCAGATCGTATGGCTCCACATAATAGGTGTGGCATCCAAGCCGTTTTGCGAGACTAAGTGTTCCAGGGAAGCACTTTAGCTTGAAATAAGACAGAATGGATAGCCCATGTTCTAGGATATCTTTCACCTCCTCTACACTTTTGTGTTTATCCATAATATTTTCAAGTCTTCCTGAGTGAATAAAATTATGGCAATAATGACAAAGCGGTTCAATAGAGCTTATTTCGCATGTTCCTCGGTTGTAATCAATCTTCCAAAACTCATGAGCCTCAAGCCATTTGTGCTTTTTGGCCTCACTTTTGTGGACTCCGCAAGCAATACAGTGAAAATCATATCTCTCATATGTCTCTTTGCGCTTCTTATCCCACCATGTTTGACCCATAATGGTCCTAGGATTTACTCCATGAAGCGGTTTAGGAATATTTGGATGTGTTAATATCTCAGGTTTAAGTTTCATTTTTTCTTCTTGTGCGTTTTCTGATAAAGTTTATCGCTTTCTTCTAACCTAAGCTGTTTCATATAGATTTCGTGGCACACGCCCTTATGCGTTTTATGTACACCTTCTCGTTTATAGTACACGAAAGGTTTTTCACAGATTACACAGATTCCCCCGAGCAACTTTTCCGAATCGGTAGTTTTTACTGCTCTCATATGATTTGTTTTAACTTTTATTGTTCCTTCTGTTGGACTCAAACTTTTTTATTGCTTTGTTGAATTTAATTATAACTTCGGCAAAAGTAAGATATCCTGAGACATCATCGTCTCCAGCAATCATTGTTTCCCATAGGTTCTCATTAACACCATAGCTTCCAAAGCGACAAACAGCGTCTCCAATGCACTTACCTTTGTCGGTTTGTAGAACAACCTGAATGTCATTTTTATTGGTCATGCTTGTTCCAGGTACATTGTGTATGAGACGACCAGCTACACCCATAAAATCTGTATACCATTCAAGCACATATCCTTCTTTATAGACCGAGCTTGCTATTTTTTTCATATTATTGGGCTTGTTATGGATGCCTTTCCAGCAGAAACTGTTAATTGGTTCATTTTGTGACCGGCTATTCGTGGATCCTTGCGGTACTTTTTAACCGCCCTGTTAATAGCAACGGCAAAACTCGAAGCCTTTTCAATATATTCCCGCGTAATCGGATACGGAACGTAACCTGTAACCTTAATCGCAAATACGTTTCTCATGAGATTGTTTTGAATAAATTTTTTAATACACACAGAAAGAGATTCCATAAAAAGAATATTGGATATCCAATCATGTATACAATCCAATATATAGATTCATCTATAAAATTTCTAGACGAATAATTTGTTCTTTGTCTTCTAGAAGAACCACAGAATTCAGAGAATTCGTCACTTTGTATTATTGAAATTTCTTCTCCGACTTCTATAAAACCTTGTTCCTTCATTTCGAAACTTGCAACGGTTTGGGCAGTTCCAAACCTGTTTTTTTTAACTTCTATTGTTCTTGTTGCGTCTTCGTTCAATCGCATAAACAGCGTTACATCAACCATGTGTTGAAGTGTCAGCATTCCAGCAATGAGTCCGCTCTTTGTGCAATGACCAATGACAACAATTGCTATGTTGTTTCTCTTTGCTATTTCAATCAGAGCAAGGAGTCCTTTTTTCATTTGCGTGGGACTTCCTGGTGTGAGGCTTGAGGTTCTTGAATAGATCATTTGCAAGCTGTCCACAATGACAAACTTTGGTTTTATCTTGTCTATCAAAACTTCTATATCTTCGATGGCAACGTTTTCCGAGCAGACAATGGAGGGGTTCAGTGCGTTGAGCCTGTCTGCCCGCATTTTGGTTTGGGAAAGGCTTTCTTCGCCCGACGCATAGAGTACGGAGCGTTCTTGTGCGATATTGTTCGCAACCTGAAGCCATAATGTAGATTTTCCGACACCTGGTTCACCTGCAAACATTATTACCGAACCAGACACGACGCCTCCACCAAGCAACTCATCAACTTTTTCAAATCCTGTTGATATTCTTTCAGCGGTTGCTGTTTTTATCTTGTTAATAGAAATCGCGGATATCATAAATATATGATATGAAAAGATAAGATTAGGCGTGTTTTATTGACCTCCACCAAATCGGACTAATCCAATTTCGGTGTAGCATCAGGTAGACTTTAGTCCGTACCTTTTTATGGAACCTAATCTTTTGTGCTGGTGCCAAGATTTGCGCTTGGACAGTGGTTTTTACGGTGTCAGTTACTTACCGCTGATAAGCCCCAGAGTGTAACTCTCTGTCGCCACCTATGGCGATTAACCAGCTATCTTTAATCCTCGGTTTTTTCTTTTTTTCTTCGCCTGCTTGCTTCTTGCTTGCTTCTTGCTTGCTTCTTGCTTGCTTCTTGCTTATAGTATATCATATTGCCATATCATTGTCAATAGCAATATAGCAAAGCAAGTGCCAGAGTGCTAAAGCCTATTTTACAGCTCGGCAAGACTGCCACAGTAGCACAGCCCTTGACTTTTTTCTCATTTTTTATCCAACTTTGTATATGAGAATTTTTTCTTTACAACCATAGAATAATATTCTCCATCCATATTAAAAATAAGACTGTCAACCATTTGGATATGAAGAATATCGCCGGATTTTTTTATCATCCTCATTACATTTTTGTCCTGCGGTGAGGGCAACAGTTGTCCTGAGGGGTGATTGTGTAGCAGTATTACATTTGTCGCATTAAAATAAAGAGCAGGTCTAAAGACCTCTCTTGGTTCAACAATCGAGGCGGTCAGAGAGCCAATGCTGATAAGTTCTATGCCCTTTATGTTTCCATCTGGGTCAAGATACACGCCAAAGCAATGTTCCTTGCTTGGGTCTGTTATTCTTTTTTTCACTAACATTACGGAATCGTTTATGTTGTTGATTTTCATATGTGAAGTTAAATTATAACCCCAGTGCTGGATATTGAGTTAACAATATCCAGACCTTGGGCTACAAGTAGCCGTTTTCATTCTGATTTGCGGAATCACATCCGTATAAACCAGAACAGTTTTCCTTGCATACCATTTTTTTGCATTGAGGACATTTCTTTTTGTCCTCAACTGAATGGATGCCAACACAATTCTTACACTTTGGACATATAAATACCATTGGTGTACGAAAAACTTTTAACCATTTGGATAAATAATATATCCATTGAGCACGTTTCCAGCTTGGTCAGACTCTCCGCTTGCCGTAACAACCTCACAAATTGGTTTGAAGTCGTTACCTTCTTCGTCAACGGAGATAAACACCTTCTTATCTGGATTTGCCCGCTTCAACAGTTCGACCAACTCTTTTACCGTCATATATCCTCACCTCATTTTCCTTTATAACTTTTAATAAGCTCCCTGAGCTTTTGAGACCGCTGGACGATTGACCTGTTTTTGTCATACAGCACAACGTGCTGTCCGAGCAAATCCATGTCGAACACATTCTTTCCGCAGTTCTCGCAGACCAACTGGAAACCTTCCCGCGTAGAACCGAAAGCCAACTTTTCTCCGTAATCCACGGGAACTTTTTCTCCGTTAACCGTTTCAACCTTCACGCATGTTTTGCAATGCATGTACATTTCAATTCGTGATTTTTTTGCGTTCATTTTTGTTCACCTCCTTTCTTGTCGTGATTTATCATTGGTGCGCTGATATATTTCTTGATATAGGTCAGCTCCTTTGGTGATGGAACTACTAACAGGGACCCAACTATGGTTTTTTTCTTTTCATCCACAACGTCAAGTGTTGTGCCTACAAAAGAGGACAAATGCGGAGAAAGCCTCTGAAAGGCTCCAACCGAAATCATCTCTCTTTTTTTCGAGATGTTAATCTCTTTTGTGCATAGGAGACAAATAAAAGTGCGTTCATTTTCATCGCTTATAACTCCTATATCGGGTTTCTTACACTTGCAGAATATTTCTTTATCCAGGGGATTATTCTCTCCCTGCTTTTTTTCAACAACGTTTTTTTGTGTTGTCATATTATTTTTTCAACTAATAACGATACATACCAAGCGCTTCATCATCGCAGGGAACAAATGTCCGAATATACTTTTTGCTTGTCAATTTCGCTCCTATTCTTAAAATTTGCTCATAAGAAGCAGTGAGGTGACAATCGCAATCAAAGTATTTGTGCGGACAAATGTTTGCATCCATTGAGTGATAAATCGCCCAATCATGTATTTCTCCACGGACAGCAATCCACTTAACTTGCGTAGTTTTGCCGTCCTTCTCCACAGCGTGTGGAGCATCGTTAAACCACGGATGTTCTATATAGCCAAAACCTTCGGCTATAATTGCACCTGGTTTCATTTTCTTCAATTTTTTTATTGTTAGCATAAATATCACCTCCTTTTGATAACTAACTCCTGCTGGTTTGATAGACCAGCAGTATGTCAGTCCTCAATTGTGGTAATCCACAACCACTATCCACATTTTGTCCACAGCCTCTTTTTCTTCGGGTAGTCTTTCTCCGTTATATCCGTCAAGATATATCATTCCATCTTCGGTGCTATCGTTTTTGGGAATTTCACCACACCACGCTCTTTTGCTCATGATTTGTGACCAAAGCTTTTTTGTAACAATCATGGCGTCGTCCTCGAATCCTTCTGATTCGTAGGTATTTCTCCAGACTGGACACAATCCACGAAAGTCAGGAAAATGTTTGGACCAAAGTAGCTCCGCTTTTATTTTCTGAAGCGACTCTGGTTTGTCGGTTCCATTTGTCCAGAAAATCTTTTGGTCTTCGGCCTCTTTATCAAAAGCTTCAATCTTATCCTTATCAAGCAAAAGTTTTGTAAGTTCTCCTGACCATCTTCCTCCAATTACATACCAATCTGCAACGCCATAGGAAAATCTACCTTGTGTGGTAAATCCTTCCGCTTCGAGTTTCTGATATACATAACTTCGGGCGTCCTGTGAATTTTGCGCGTGGTCTTTGTTTAGAAGTACAAAAAGTCTAAAATGCATATTTTTTCACCCCCTCTGTTTTCTTAACTTGTAACAAATAATCACGCATACCTTGGAACCTTTGTATGTTTATATCACACAAAGTAAGCGTACAGGATAAGCAGAGATAGCTTATTTCCTGATGTCCAAAGCTTTTTTCACTTCGGACACCTCTTGTTTCGCCTTTTTTTATTCCTCGCCTGCAAGCCACACAAGTACTTCGTCCTGATTTTGCTTCTTCAATCGCTTCGATATCCATAAGCATAGATAAATGTTTTATAACGCACCAAACTCAAGCATGACCATTTCGTCTACCTCCTTTTCGAGCATCTCGGGATGGTCATTCTGCCACCATTCAAAGAAGCAAGCGGGATATGAACCTTCATCGTGGGACTCAGGATATCCGTTTACATAGGCGCAGTACGCCTTAAGGAGATAGTTCTGCGTCTTGGTGTCTAACCGCAGAAAAGAAAGTTGTAGTTCTTTTTTGTCCATTTTCATTCACCTCCTTTCAAGAGATATAATTGCTAACTGACGTCCAGTAGCACAAACTACTGGACAAAGTCAGCACCTTATCTGTGGATTACGGTTCGCATTGCCATAATCATCTTTTTCGGTAATTCTTGTACGTCTGGGACATGAATTGAGTTTGGATAGGCTTTTTTTACAGCCTTGCCAACGTTCTCTCCTCCTATTCCTATCCCGAACATAATTGAATCCTTCTTTATCATTTTCGCCTGTATCTTCTTAAAACGGGGCGTTCTGTTGGTTTCTCCGTCCGTTACGATAAAGACGAGGTTTGACTTTTCTTTACTTAGGTTTTGTTCTATCTTTTCAAGAACCGCTTCGTCGTCTGTTCCTCCTCCTGTGTCGCTATACTCCTCAATACTGTCAATTTTTGACGCAAAATGATTATATGCGTATAAATTGACCTTGAATTTGAGTCTTTCGGACACGTTTTTCAACAGAACCGCACCAATGAAGGCATACAGGGCGTTACTTCCGCTCATGGAGCCACTTTTATCAAGTGCTATATGCACTACATAGTCTGGATTATCGGGATTATTCTTTTTACTGAACATTCTTGTCTCTCCTTTTATTCCAACCTTATAGGCATTCTTGCTTAAAAGTTTTCCTCGCTTGTATGCACCTGTCCATTGTTGCGCTGCGTGGTCATTAAGTACATCTCTTAACCTTTGCGACAATGTAAACTCGATAGGGTTAAGCAATGTCACCACTTCCTTTTCTGTTGGTCTGTTTAGGCGCGGTGAAAAATTGTCAGATTCTCCACCTGCACCTTGTCCTCCAGCTCTTGCCTTCATTATGTCCGTTGAATTCTTTCCTTCTCCGCCTTGACCTTGTGATGGTGCGAGTTTTTCGCCTTTGTTTTCTTCCTTCGGATCGCCGCCCTGCTGTTGAGGTTGACCATTTTTGCCTGTGTTTTTTCCTTGTTGTCCTTGTTCTTGTTGTTGTTGTTGTTGTTCTTTCTCCTTGTTTTGCTTGAACCAATTCTTTATTAGAGGATATATTTTTTCGTCAACCAGTTTTTGCATGTCCTCGGTTGAGTTAGAGCGATATATTTCTTTTATCGTGTTATATATTTCTTCATGGTTCTCGAATTTCTCCGCAACTTCATTGTCAATCAGCAACTGACTACTCCGATATCCTTTTCTCCACATTCGAAAAGCAAAATTCCCAACGCATGACGCCACCACATAACTCTTTTGTGAGTAGTACATAAAAAGAGCGGTGATAACGAACTGTTGGATTTTTGTTAGCGATGTATAGTTTCCGCTAAATTGCGCTATGTGGTTCGAAACGCAATAGGCGTCAAGCTCTGTAAGTGCCTGTCGAGCAAAATCACCAAATTCATTGGTTAATTTTGTTTCGATACGCATATCCTCAAAAGCATTGTAGACCTCTTGCATTTCTGCTCCGTGTCTTGCGGCAATATCGGTTATTTTGACGGGTAAACTATATTTCAGATGTCCTATCTCATGAAGAACCAAACCCTTAGTTGTGATAAAGGGCAGTTTTTTTAGGTCTTTCATGTCAAAATATAGTTTTTTTCCGTCGGAAGAAGCCGCCCACCTATCACCTTCGACAATTTCAATTCCTGTCTGTTGTGAAAGCGCTGCGGTCATCATTTCGACATATTCGCGATTAGCATTTATCATGTTTTTTCACCTCCTTTCTATGAGTTTTTAATCTCATGCTCCTGGGGGCTTTTTCAAGTCCCCAGGGTGCTTGAGCTTAAAACGGAATAGTCTCCGTTGGTTTTTTTTCACCAACAGACGCATCCTTTTTTGACTCTTCCTTGGCGTTTTTAAATCCGTCAAGTAGTTTTGTCGTTTTTTCAAGCTTTTCCTGAACCTTGGTAAGGTTCTCCTCCACTTTTCTCTTATTCTCGGCCATTTTCACATATAGCTCCTTCAAGTCCTTGCTTTCTGCCTCCGAAGCCCGAAGATTTCGGACATCTCTCTGCAAGGAGTCTATATTAGTTTTATAAGCCTGTATCGAGGACTCATAGTTGTTTATAACTCTTTTTGTTGTGAGTGTCGGCGTGTCCAAGGCTGCTTCTGTCGATGAACTCGTCTTAAACACCGCACAATAAAAGTCCTTAAACGCCTCTTGCTCCTCGGACCGAGCCTTATATGCGATGGAATGCACATAAGCAGTCTTCGGATTGAGTCCTTGCTTGATCAATTTGCCCCATTGCAACAATGACCTCGTGGTTATAAGAGATATGGTCTTTTGGTCGGCATATGCCTTGCGAGCAAGCCAACCAGTGGTCACCATTTTTACCGTGGTTTCTGCGTCCAAGCCAGTTCTTTGCATTAACAACAATGCCTCCTTATCAGGATTCAATGTGTCAATGTTCATAACTATTGAGAAACGGTCCAAAAACGCTCTGTTCAAGGACTTTGTACCCTCATAGTCAGGATTCATGGTTGCAAAGAACCGAAAATCTTGATGAGGTCTTATCACGTCCCCGTTTGGAAGTGATACCTGTTTATCATCATCCAAAAGACCATGTATTATGAACGTACAGTCTGGCGGGGTAGCATTTATCTCGTCAAGAACTACAATATGTCCGTTGAGCATTGCGTTCGTCAGGATACCGTTCTCATAGTACGTTGAACCGTCCTTTACTGACTTGCTCCCAATAAGTTCATCAGGAGTGGCGTAACCGTGCATGTTGATACGAACGTATCCTTGCTTGCGCTTGAATGCGAGGTATTTTATGACCGATGTCTTGCCTGTTCCTGACTCTCCTACGAGAAGTGTCGGTAAATCCTCGACGATTGAGAGTCCGAGTGCCGATTTATCGTCTGCTGGGAGCATAATCTCATGAGCAGATGTTGGCACCAATGACCCTGTCTGATTTAACACCGAGATGGTCGATCCTCCGTACTTAAAACTATTTACTGTCATATTTTTTTCACCTCCTTTCAATTATGAAATGGTTAATCGGCCAATTAAGGCCAATAAGTGGACCAACGCAAAGTTAGTCCACCTATGGCGTCAATTTACTACTCGTCTTTTCGCAACGTCAAACTTGTCCGTATCTGATATGTTTTGGATACGAGCCTTTGCTGCAAAAAATCCAGCAATAAAGGCTTCAATCAGCGGACTTTTGTAAGACGTTTCCCCTTTTTTGTCGAGCGGTTTTAACCCAGTCAGTTTCTTGTCCTTGTTTCGGAGCATTTCAAAACAAATAAAGTTATCCTTTGAGTTTTCCATGTCCGTTCCAGCAAGAATTAAGCACTCGACACGCTTCGGGTCGTCTTTTGGTCGGGTAGACATTTTCTCGTCTTTTTTAACCCTAGACATCCAGCCTTCGGATGCAAAATATACTGACTGTAATAAACCAATGTCTGCTTCCAGAGCAATTTTTGCTCCAGCAACAAAAAATCCCTTATGGCGTTTCTTAAAATCTTCTGGCAAATCCGCCAGTATAGCCATAACGGTATTCTTTGAACCTTGTACGAATATCTGTGGTACATGTTCTCCTTGTTTTAAGCAGACCTCTTTTACCATCTCCGTTAGTTGTTCAAATTTCATATTTTTTCACCTCCTTTCGATAATAACTATTAAAATCGTTAACCCCTGGGACAGCAAGATAGCGTGGAGCACAAGCAAAAAGGTGTGTTATGTGTTGGCTTGTATAATCTCCGACTAATCTTGCTATCCCAAGGCTTAAAGTCGCCTCGGTTAGCATTAGTCAATGCAGACGTTGTATGCGTTTTGGTCTACGTCCAGAATAAAATATCTTATCCTGTCAAAATCTGAAACGTTGACTTTTTGCACCCCCATCTCATACTGATTGCTGGTTTGATATACCCAGTCAATCAAATGAGCCACGAGTGCAGTTGTCACGCAACTTCCGTTTCCAAATCTGTTAAAAACCGTAACTTTTCCCGGTTGGTTCATATACTTCTGATAGTCAATCCCAACACGGTTAAAAGTGTTAACAACAGACTGTTTAATTGTCATATTTTTTCACCTCCTTTCTTTTTTTTGGTTAATAATTTATTTAATTGGCAATCACCCCAGGCAAATTACTTCGCCTGGGATACATCGCAAATTAACAATCACCAAACATTTTGGCGAGACCTGCGATTTTTTTCATCTTCTCTTCTATTGCCCGCATAGCGGTGCCAGCATAGAAAAGTTCGCGTTGTGTCTTGCAAGCTTTAATGATTGCAATTGCTTCGTCCGAACGCACTTTGTAATCTGGGTTTAATTTAACCTTGGCTACAAAAGCGTTTATCTCTTCCGCGCGCTTGGATGAAATACCAAGTGCCTCGGGAAAGTTCATGTCCTTTTTTTTCTTTGTCATATGTTTTCACCTACCCTTCGTTATGAAATTGATAACGGATAACAATCCAGCGCGGACGCTGGACTGTCCATTCGTTCTCAATCCCACCATGTAAAGACTTCATAACTACCGTTTTTTTTCGAATTGGTGCATTCGTCTGCCAATCTGTAATCATTCACAAGCGCAAGCGCTTGGTCAGCGTTCAGATACGTTGCATCGAATCCTTCGATTGAAACACGATAGTCGGAACGTGTCTTATCAACAATGTATCCGTGGAATCTCATGGTTGGATACCTATCAGCAAGTTCAAGGAATTCTCGGATACTTGGAGAGTTATTCTGTTGCTCCTCCATGTTGTTCTTGTTTCCATGGACTTTTATAAGCTCCAAAACTTCTTCCTTGGATGCTTCTTCAAAGTGGACTAATCCACCCATCCATTTATCATCAAGTTTCATATTTTTTCACCTCCTTTCGATAAAGTGTCAACAATTAATCCCACCATAAACGAATAAAAACCTTGTTTCCTTGTTCATAGTAGTCAAATTCATCCGAAAACCAGATTTTAGCCATGCGTGCTATTTTAAGCAGATTACTAAAATCCCCTTCTTCTATTTCAAGGACAAAAGTATCAAATTCGTTTGACCAGTCCTCAACGTTACATATATCGACTGGAATATATTTAATTTTTGTTGTCCGTAGAAACTTTATAAGGTCTTTTCTTGATGGACAAGAATTAAATCCGTCCTTGTCGATTTTTATTGACGATTTCTTGACCAATAATTTTTCGTTATTGGTCTTTAAGGTCTCAAAATCAACTTTTTTTGTCATATTTTTTCACCTTCTTTTGATTATAAGAATGTATTAACTTATCCCGAGCAATTAACACTTATCGGAGGTTAATTGCCCGTGCATAAATTAAAACAGGTCAACGAGTTTCTTCTTTGGAACGACTCCAAGCTCAATCATTCGAGCGAGCAAAGCGTCTCCAAAGTCAGATGTGAACGGTTCGACAACAAGTTTTGGATGTCCATTAACCGTTAGCACTTTACGAAACTCTTTGAGTTTATAGTCCACGGTCCAGCCATAATAGGTTGGTAGTTTGTTAGGCATGTTTAACACCTCCTTTCTTTTTTGTCGAAAATAGTTTTTTAACCTTTTCAAAGTAGTCCTTTTGCGCGGATGTTTTGGCAGAGAGTGCCAAAGCCAAAACGGTTCTATTTATGTTGAAATTCATAAGTGTTTAGGATTTATAATTTTAAGGATTTGCTACTGTCGGTTACTTGCGTAGCCGACAGCGGGCTAAACCTTAAATCTTCGTATCGTGTGTCAGATAACTTCCGTTTTTATAGGAAGACCATGGAATCCAGCCTTGTTCGGTCCAGATTTCATGTGCGATGTCAATATTTTTTTGACAATCTTTCATATCTTCCATTGTCCACCCGTGTTTTGCGACACGTTTGGTGTGAACGCTGTTGATCTGAAAAACACCATAGTCAGTTGTTCCGTCTTTGTTTGTATTTGTCCGCGAACAGTTGAAATGGTGATTAAGATTCCAAAAGTTTTCTGACTTTGCCATCCTTATTGCGACAGAAAAGTCCCAATTTTTTGTTGAGATGTAATCATATATGTCTTGGTCTGTCCATATATGTTCGGTAGCAACAACCGGTTTTGTTATTATCGCCGAGTGTGTTGACACCTTTTCTTTTCTGTCTGGGATTAAGATCTTCCGTTTTTCAACAATAATTGGAAATTGAACCTTGACGGTTACAATAACCGGTGGTCTGAAAACGAAATGATTTACTTCCCACCACGCATTAAGTGCGTATAGGATAACTACTGACACGATTGTCAGGATTAAAGTTATAGCAACGGCTATTAAAGCCAGTTGCTTTTTTGTCATGAGTTTTTTTCACCTCCTAACTTAAAAGATTGCTAACTTAAATTCGCCTGGGATTATTGTCCCAAGCGGATTGCAGTTGTCAATCATCTGCCACACCCACGACTTGCCGGATATTGGTTGCAATATCTCCATTCATCAAAGTATGTGGTTGCTTCATTCCCTAGGACAACAGCAACAAAGCACACAATGAAAATAAGGATTACAAGTCTTTTTGGATTGTAAAGTATCATGTTTTTTCACCTCCTTGGTTAAGAAAAAACTGTTAACAATCACTTTTGGACATGATCAATCCATTTCTCTACTATCTTGGTTATTTTTGATATCGCCTCGTCGATATATTGGTCATCTTTGACCAATACATCGGGTTTTAATCCAGCGATATCGGCCACATCGGAGAAAAGTTCGTCAAGTTTGTTATAAATCTCGACAGTTATTATGCTCCGATCTAATTCTTTTTTGGTCATAAGTCAGTATAAATTTTGTAACAAAAAGTATCCCAGGCATTCGCCGTATTGGTTCACATATACACGGTGGAGGCCTTTTTCAGCGCGTTTAATAGCATAATGGTTACGCAGCGCCTGGGAAATCTTCTTTCTTCGAAGCATTTCGCTCCGATGATTGCGTATCATTGTTTTAATTAACTCCATATTTTTTTCACCTCCTTGGTTTTTGCAAAAATGGTTAACAATAGAGCCTGGGATTTAATTATCCCTGGGTATTTGCAATCCAAAGCATTTCAGCCGAAGGATTTTTTATTTTCTTCGACTGAATACGTCTTGGATTATCAAGATTTGTGGAGATAACTCTCCTTGGTGCGTGTTATTGTTATAAAATGTCGCCATTGGTCACGCTTTAACCTTTGGACAACTATTTCGCCATATTTTAATGTCCGAAGTGCAGTATCACAAAAAGCAAGGATTTCTTGCTCATTGGATTTTAGCAAGATCGGTTGCTTTTTGTCCCCATCTATGTTTATTTGGACGTTGTATATCATCGGGTAAAAAATGCTAAACTTTTAACTTCATATTCGGGTAAATGTCTGTTGATGTCAGCAAGTATCAGGACAATTATGCTCCGTTTCAGGCCTATTCGGTCAAGACGAAGCACACTTAATCTTACTCCTTGGACATATTTCAACCAAGTTTTTGATTTTTCAATTGTAAACTTCATTTGGTCAAGCAGATATACTATTCTGTCGAGCTCCAAGTACATCTCATCTTCTTGGACTTCGTATTCAGCGGACTTTTTTTTGACGCCGAGCATACGAGTCCGAGCAAGCAGTAGTCCGGGACTACTTTGATATGTGGTTTTTCTTTGACCATGACTTATAGTATCCATAGACTTATAGTAATCATTGAATAATTTTCGCCGGTTTTTTTTTATCCTATAGTAAAATATCACAAAGTAAAAAAAAAGGCCTATTCAAGGCCTTTCTTCTTGCAAAACTCATACAGATCGCACGTCGCGCAATCGTCGCGTTCTTCGTCGGCGTCAAACGTTTTTTTGTCAAAGTAGTAGTTGACAAAAAAATTTGTTTTTTCAGCTTCGTGTAACTCAAACATAAGATAAAAAAAAACTCTTAATTTTTTACATTGCAAAATAAATCAGGCGCGCGATAAAATTATATTAAATGAAGAAAAAATCTTATCATTTTTTTTTCTTCATTGAAAAAACCGGCTTCATTTATTCTTGTACTGCTTTATCAACTCGGCGACGCTTTTAACGCCGCTCATTTTCAATAGCTCTTTCAGATTGTCACTGTTCTCTTTGGCTTTGGCGTGCGCCTTTGCTTTATCATCAAGAACGCTCAATTTTTTGTACGTTTTGTACAATTCTTCATCAAGTTGTATTTCTTCAATCATCGCTTTTATCTTCGCTTTATTTTCAACGATGAACAGAAAGTCAGCTTGGTTTTTTTCAGACAAGGCCTGAAAATCTTCATGTGCTTTCATCAAATCGACATTGTTATACATAGTGTGTTTTGTGATAAATCGCGCGCCTGGTTTACTTTGCAATGCGACAAATTGTCAACGTACTGCTATTGCCGTGATAGCTAACGATGAAGAAGATGTTTTATTATCATCGTTATTCACTTTTAATAATACTATGATTAAAATATAGTGTCAAATGCTATTTATCGCGTCCTGACGCTCTAAACTGAATTATCAAACGTGTTAGTTAAATAATACGTCGTTTAGATTGCTCTGACGCTCTAAACTGAAACGTGTTTTTTTCTTGCTTGTATCACGAAAAACAAACTCACGTTTTGATTGTCAATACGCGCTAAATGTTTACTATTGTACAAGTTTTTTTTTTAATTTTCGATTATCGCATTCTGACGCTCTGAATAAGTATATCAGACTATATCAACTCATGAAGTGTTCATACTATATCATACTATATCAACGACGATGTATGTATCGTATATGTATCATGACATAGATAAAACATGTTCATGTATTAACGTATTAACATATTAACATGCTAACATGTGAACGTGTTATCGCGCGAACACGCGCCAAGTGTGCGATTTGTATATAATGATATACTATAACATGGACAAAAAACATCGCAATCTGTTGTATAGTATAGTGCTATATAGACTAAGGACTTTGTCGCGTATTGACGCTCTGAAAAATAGACAAGATATGTCGACGTCGTATAACATATATTATACGACGTGTATGATGATATAAAAAATCTTTAATTTATATTGCTCTGACGCGCTAAACTCATTGTGGACTTTTTTTGTCGTGATAATATATTTTACTATAAGACTGTGCCATGCGATAAAATCTATTCACGCACGCACAGGCGTAGAGTCGTAGGTACTTGCTACAGGATAAAAAAATAGAAAACTATCCTTCCTCATCCTTACCCCCCGAGCACCTCAGCATCAGTAAAAACATCATCGTTGTCAGACAAATGTAAGCGATTGATCGCCTGTTTTCGTGCGTAAATCAGTGTTTGTCAGACATTATTTGTCTTTGTCAGACAAGTTTTGTGATGTTTGTCAGTCTTTGAGATGTTGATCATTGTCTCTCAGGCACGAACATGTTGATTGTCAGACATTGCTATTGACATTGTCAGACAAACTATCTATAATGTCAGACATATGAAGATAATTAATGTCAGACAACTCTTGAGAGAGTTCAACAGCATCTTTCCTATACCTGAAGATGGCATACAAGTTGTAGGTAGAGATGAATCAAAGACATTCTATATCTATGGCGTTGTCAGACAAGATGTCAGACAATACAACGTGCCGAAAGCGACGCCCAGTGTTCGTGATACAGGCGAAGACTTGTTGCTTGACAATGACTTTCCTGAAAAAAAAGAAGAAAAAAAGATTGAAAAAGTCGAGATGATAGGAGAGCTTCGAGGCAGAGAGATCTGGGTACACACTGGATATGGCTATTGTGAGCAGCACTTTGAGAAAGGTGTGAAGTACAAGCTGTATCGCATCATAGCTGATGATTTCAACGGAGACATGGTGGTCAATAAGCTTATGTGCGAGAACTGCATGAAGGAAGTCTTCAGGAAGATGTCTGAGGCAGGAAGCATAAGAAGTGTTGAAAAGAATGCTTAATTATGTTAGTATTAAAACTATGTTCAATCTGTTTGATGCGCTCTTCAAAAAAGAGCACACGCACGACAAGATGACAAAGAGAGAGAGTCTGAAAGGAAAATCTCTTGTCGCAAAAAAGAAAGCAAAGAAGAAGTAGATTATGCCTCTATAGTTAAGTGGCTTAACAGATGTTTTGTAAACATCCGAGGCAAGTCCGATCCTTGCTGGAGGCTCAAGGCTGCATAGTGTAAGCTTGCAGCTTTTGTCTGAAGGTGAAGCTGAGTTCGACTCTCAGCCAGACAACATGTTCTTTAATAATCTGAGTTCTGAAATGGTCGAATAAGAGGCTAAGCAACTCTAAGACACACAGGTACAATGGCAAATGCTGAGTATTTGTGGTAGTTCTCGGACCTCGCAAGAGGTGAAAACACCATGACAAGTGTAAAAACTATTGCTGACCGAGGCTTACTTGCGAGTGTCGCTGATTGTTGACGTGAAGACGGCAACTGAGGCTATTCTCGCTTTCGGAACTCAGGTTATTAATTTTTTATTTATGTATGAAATCTGTATCTCTGAGGAATTTTCAACTTAAACCGAATTCCTTTCTGAAGGATCTTCCTCTCACGCTTACTCGTTATGGCACTCCGTTTCTCATTGTCTCAAACTACAAGAAATCGATAGATTTGTTTGAGCCGAAGACACAAGAGCAAGTGCAAGAAGAGAAGAAAGAAGAGATTAGAATAAGCGAAGAGCTTCTTGATTTGAATCTTGGCAACGCCACAGCTTCAGAACATAAGTGCGCAGAGTGTCATGAGACTAAAAAGTGCTTTGCGGTCGCTTATGTCGATACCGATGGCACACAGCTATGGATAAAACAGTTCTGTGAGACGTGCCTTCGCGTCATCAACGAGAAAGTTAACAGGTACGGAGGCGTTTTAAAGGCAAGGTGATACATATGCTTATAGCAGGTGGTGGATACTCAACAATACCGACAGATGAGCCGACAGCCTTTCCTACGATGAAAGTCGAGAAGATGGCGACAGTCGAATCAAGCGTTGCCACAGCTTCAGCAAAGCCGAAAGAGACATTCTCTCTCTCGCTTATGTTGCTTGTGGTGGTTGCAGTAGCTCTTGTCGGATTTATCATTTACAAACTAATCAAAAAGTGAGGGGAGTAGTGCTGGCAGGAGGCTTAGGAACGCGTCTTTATCCGCTTACCTATGCCACTAACAAACATTTGTTGCCCGTATATGACAGGCCGATGATTTATTATCCTATCGAGACGCTGGTGAATGCTGGAATCAAGGATATTCTCGTTGTCGTGTCAGGACCATATGCCGGTCACTTTATTCCTGTCATTCAGAATGGCAAAGCGTTTGGAGATATACATATTGAATACGCATATCAGTCAAAACCTGATGGTGGTATTGCAGATGCGCTTTCGCTTGCCGAGAAGTTTGTTGCGGGTGAGTCTCTAGCGGTCATTCTCGGTGATAACACGACTGACGCAGATATCTCAGAAGATGTTAAGAACTTCAAAGAAGGCGCTGTTATCTTCTTGAAGAAGGTGAAAGATCCGAAGAGATTCGGTGTTGTTGTGTTTGATGATAAGATGAACGTTATACGAATAGATGAGAAACCTGAGAAGCCTGAATCAAATATGGCGGTAACAGGTCTCTATATTTATGACAACACAGTCTTTGACAGAATAAAAGGCTGTAAGCCTTCAGCACGCGGCGAACTTGAAATAACCGATGTTAATAATTTATATATCAAGGAACAAAAGATGCGCTGGTCACAGCTTAAAGGCTATTGGCTTGATGCAGGAACGTTTGACACGCTTCTGCAAGCAAATATCTACTGGTCTCTCAGGCGCAAAGAATAACTATGAGAAAAATACGATGGAGTTTTGCTATATTGCTTAACAAACTGGCGGCCAGACTTCAACTTGACAGACCTGGTGCCAATATGACGAAGATTCAGATAGACGATGAGTTCATTGTTATTAAAACAAATAATACCTACGAGGCGGCTTTCTACATGACGAAGGGCGCGCAGGTAGAGGGCGTGGTGTTTCGTCCTGTGCGGGATAATAAGCGAAGCAAGCTTGGCTACTCATACGCGTGGATCATGACACTCTCACATGTTTCAAAGAGAGTACACGAGACGTACAAGAACGGCGTGGCTCAGTGTCTTGTTTCTGATTTAGAGTACAGCAGAAGAAAATTAAAAAAAATAGTTAAAAAAATATCTAGATAAATATGAACACATCAGACATTCAGGCGCAAATGTTGAAAGCAAACACACAGTCACGAATGGGCAACACAAAGCCTATTCCTAATTGGAAAAGACTTGGGCTTAAGTCGAGACAGGAAGGAATAGCCTATGTTCTTAATTTTCTTAAGCAAAACGAGAAAGGAATTATCAAGCGGGGTATTGATACGTTTACCATGATAACGGTGGGCAATTATCAGTTCATGCTTGGAAAGCAAAGCGATGAGCTTGGTCTTTCTAAGTATAAAAACAAGAAAAAGCGTGAAGATAAGTCAGTGGAGAGAGGACAAGAAGAGGCTGATAATTGAGTATCAGGAGCATGGCATAACCAGCTGTGAAGGAAAGCTTATAAATACACACTGCATGCGTACATTTGCGCTTGCGATACATCATCTTGACAGGCGCTCATCGGGTAACGCTCAGAATACGTTCGAAGAAACAAGACTTTTGTGTGCCGATTGTCATCATAGGGCCGATCAGGCGCCAGGACATCAAGAGTTTAATGAGCAACTAAGAGCGTTGCGTTAGTTGCACTTGACATGAAAAGTGTTGTGTATTATAGTTTAAAGTAGAGGTTTCGTATTACTTGTTTAGAAGTAACAACGAGCAGCTGAGAGGCTGCTTTTTTTTATGAAAAAACTCAATATTTCGACCATCTACTCTCAACGAGATGGCAGATGGTCAGCAAATCTTCTCGGATTCAACACAGATCCTCAGTATTCAATCGGCAACTATGGCTGTCTTCTTACTTGTCTTGCTATGTATTGCACTGCAACAAGTAGAACTGAGACTCCGCCTTCTCTAAATGAGAAGATAAAGAATGTAAATGGCTTCGTTAGTGGTGGTTTATATGATTGGACTTCACTTACTCGTGTTTATTCAGATGTTGCGCAAGATTTTACTTCGGCCTATTTTTCAGACGCTGTTCCTGACTCAGCGCTTGATAAGATGCGCTCGCTCATCGACGCGGGCAAGCCTCTTCTTGTTGAGATAGATTTCAATCCTGCTACGGTGGTTGAGGATATGCATTTTGTTCTTGTATACGGATATGACGATAACAACGTGTTTTATATTGTTGATCCGTGGACAGGAACCAAGACCACTCTTGACGTGTATGGAGATGTTAAGCGTGTCGTGTACTCATTTAGATGCTACTCTTCGACAGTACAGGCGGAAAAACCTCAGCTCCTTGTTGATTCAGACATCTACGAACATCTTGTAAATGGTGCGACCGTGAGAAAAGATGTTGCTTCTTATCTTGAGCTCTCAGACCCTGATAACACCCAGTTTGTTGAGATTCAAAGAGTCATCGCAGGTCTAAAAAGTCGCGCCACAGACCTCCAAACTCAACTTACAAAAGCTCAGACAGACGCAACAAATAATAGTGAGCAAGTTAGCAGACTGAAGGAGCAATTGCTAAATGATGAAAAATTACGAGCAGGTCTTACTAACAGTCTAAACGAAGCCATGCAAAAACTGTCGGGTGTACAAAAAGTGTATGAAGATCAACTGGCGGTAAAGCAAGGCCAGGTCGACACGATTGCAAAAGAAAAAGGACAGCTTAATGTGACAATCCAAACCTTAACATCAACCGTTGAGCAACAAAAGACGCGCATAACCGAACTTGTTGCTAATCAGACAAAGACCTATACCGTGGGCGAACTTGTCATGATGATTTGGAAAAAGATTATGCCTATAAAAATTAAGGTCTGATATATATGACAAGAAACGATATAGATATTGCTAGAATAAATACGAAACTTGATAACTTGCTTGAGGAAGTGAGAGAAATAAAGCAAAAACAGAGCAATATGTATGATAGGTTCGTAATGAAGGAAGAATTGAATACGCGATATTCTGAATTAAAAACAGCAAATCAGACGACAGAGGATAAATTGTCTGAGCGTATAAGGAGACTTGAGATTATTGTTTATGGCATGATAGGACTCATACTGACAGGGTTTATTGGAGCCTTGATTGCGATAGTATATAAAAAATGACACATTTTCTATATCACGCTTCGCTTTTCGTTATCCTTATTACCTATCTGTTGCTTCTTTATGTGGGTTATCTTCTTTTTTATCCAGTGCGGTCGTTCAAGGTTATGGTTAGTCCAACACCTGTTACACAGAAGTCATATCATTTCGGAGATGTAATTGAGTTCACGCCAACAACCTGTAGATATAATGATAATGATGGAAGTGTTAATCGTGTACTGCGCAATGTTGATTATCCCACCATTGCTTATGGTATGTCCGATGTACCTCTTGTCTCACAGCCGTTTAAGTGTGCCGTCTATCGTATTTCACTTATTCTTCCAAATAAAATGATTCAAGGCAGGTATATCGTTGAGAATTATATCTCTATAAAGACAAACGCATTAAGAACAGAACATTATAAATGTTATACTGAGTCATTCAGCGTAATGCCATGAAAAATAATATATTATATGCTCTTTCGCTCTTCACACTTTTTATTATGGCCATAATGATGCTTGCTTTTTTCTATGTTATGTCTTATCCGTTTGATTTGGTGAAGATTAATAAAGAGACCAATCTAAACAGTACATATAAATTAGGTGAAGAACTCGACAAGACTCTGAGCATATGTAAGAATACAGACTCTCCTCTCTTTGTTACGCTTGAGCTGTCAAACCAAGACATAATAATGCTTGCAAGCAAGACATCATATGCGCCGCGTGGCTGTAAGAAGTATGTAATAGCTCAGAATATTCCTTTATCTACGCATCTTGGAGCGCACTCTCTTCGTGTTACTGCCTGTTATAACGTTCATTTTAGACAAATCTGTAAATCGTTTATTAGCGACAAGTTTCAGATTGTAAAGTAAGAAGGAGGTGATATTACTATGGACTTAGCAAGTGCAACATTTATTGGTTTGACCACTCTCGGCATTGTTAATGTGGTTACGTTTTTCAAATCTAATCTTGATTCGAAAACGAAGTTCGCTATTGCCGTGGTGTCAGCTTTTGCTTTAACATTTGTTCCTGTTGACATTGGAAATATATTATTAGATAAGATGAAGATTGCTATCGAGGTGGCCTTTGCCATGTCTGGTGTTTATAAGATGGCGCAGAAGGTTGGCGGTCAACAATAAGACTTCTACCAAAAAAACGATGTCTGAATCAAAAATAGGTCTCTATTACCCGAACGGTCAAATGTTGACGATAGATCAGATTCGCAGGAAAAATGCACCACCAGTAGAAGTCTCTCCAATACCTATTCCGACACAGCGTTCTCTCGATCAATGGACGCAACATCTTTCTGAAATGCAGAGAATGAGAGATGAAGTACTTCCTCTTCCTTCTTCAATAGACATCAAGCACGCAGCCCACGAGCCTGTTTTTTACGCACTGTTTGGTGATATCCACGCAGGAGGAGATAAGGTTGATTATGTCCGAGTTAAGGATGAGGTGCAGGCAGTAAAGGAGACGGATGGTGCTTTTGCGTTCATGCTTGGCGACGTAATGGACAACTTCTTTTTTAATCCAGCGCAACATGAAGACATAATCAATATAAATGAGCAAGCGCTCTATTCGAGAAAGGTGCTTGATGAGCTGAAAGGAAAGCTTATGGCCGGTTGGGCGGGAAATCATGAGCTTTGGAGTAGTCGTGACGGTCTTACTATGTACCATGACTTTGTTGAAAGATATGGTGCGCATTATCTTGAGGGCCTTGTTCATGTTGGTCTGACGGTTGGAGACAGTCTGTTTCATGTTTTTGGAGCCCATCAATTTGGTGGTCATTCTATTTATAATGCGGCTCATCCAGAACACAGAATGCAGAGAGAAGAAGGAGATGGTGGTGACATCTTTATTGGTGCGCACACCCATCATAAGGCGGTTAACAGGCAGACAGTAAAAGGTGTTGGCGGAGGACGCGAGGTTCTCTACATATCGCTTGGAGCATATAAGTCGTCTGATTCGTTTGCGAGAAAGCTTGGTCATTCTCCGCTTACTCCTTCTGAGATGGGCGGTGTTGGTCTTATTTTTTATCCAGATGATAAGCGCGTAGATGCGCATTGGGATATTCAAGAAGGTATAAAAGCCTTTAAAAAACTATGAGTGAAGTACCAAAACCTGTACCAGACAACATGACCTTTGTGTGGCATAGAGGAGATTTCTCTATTGCTGAGATTTATACTAGAAAGATTAAGGACGGCTTTTCAGATGGAGTATCATATCATCGTGTGAGATATGAACGAAATGAGCAACATCAGCTTCCAGAGGAGATATTTAAATCGGTTTATTTACAGGCAATAGCTCTTTGTGGACTACATCCAGAGTTGGTTGTTTCTGTTATAAGAAATGATAAAGAAAGCGAGGTTGATGAGAGTGATAATAATAGGCCATTTATCATGGACTCCTCTCCGCGTTATTTTCCTGGAGCAGAGGTGAAGGATATTATTTATGAAGGAACAATTTATCATTCAGATCCTAGTGTAGTTAAGAAATATGATATGTCAAAGATACCAAAGCCTCAGTCGGTCGTTACATCGCATGGTCTTACACGAAAAGAGCGTAAGCGACTTCGACATAAGTAAAAATTAATTTATTTTTACAATGTTACTTAAAGAAGGGTGTGCTTTTTGTTACGAAAAAAGTTGGCCTCATTTTGCAAAATATGGAAGACAAAATTTAAATCAAATGACCGTTGCTGAGTCTGATGTTTGGATAGCAAAACCAGATATATTGCCAGCACAGCCTCAAGGATTGCATTTTGTGATGCGACCCAAGGACCACGTGCTTAATTACATGAGTGCAGACACAGATTCGCTTGGTAGGTTTATATATGGTATCGAGCGAAGATTTGGTCCTGTGGCGATTATGAAGCATGGTGACGTTAAGGAGGAGGCCGCCTCTGTTATGAGCGTGAGACACGATCACACGCATCTTTTTCCTTCCGTTGACATTCGCGTTATTGATTATGTGCGCGACTTAATAGACTCACAAGGAATTCCATATCAAATCATTGACGCTCCTGATATTTCTTATTTAGTTCAGCTTCAAAAAGTGTTTAAAGGACAGCCGTATCTTTATGTTCAGCATGGTGGCGTTGGTCTTTTTGTGAATGATGAGCATGAGCAACTTGGTTCTCAGCAGATTCAGCATGCTATGCAGTGTCATTTTAATGGAGCAACTTTTAATTGGAAGAATATAGATTCAAATCCAGATCTTGCTAAATTATCAGTTGAAAGACTTTCTTACTATGAAGAAAAGTTTGGAAAAATATAACTGTCCTTTTTGTGATGTGATGTTAATGAAGGGTCAAATTATTCATGTGCTTCCATATTGGTTTGTTATAAACAATAATAAACCGCTTTGTGATGGTCATTTGTTGCTTATTCCAAGGCGGCATGTGCGTGGATTGGAAGATATTGGATGGATGGAGTGGTTTTTTTATAAGGTGGGTGTCCTTTGGTGTATTTCTTTTTTAAAGAACAAGAGGAAAAAAGATGCTTTTAGCTTCATTAACGCGCCAAGCGGTCAATCTGTTTTTCATTTTCATCATCATTTTGTTCCTAATTGGTTTGGTCCACACGGTCTTGACGCTCTATTAAGAAAAGGTAGAAAAAAGCATTTGACAAAGACAAGATAATTGTCTACTATTTTAATGGCCAATTATTTTAGATATATATGAATATAGTATTTCACGTTTGTCCGCGCTGTAAAAAGCTAGAGTGTGCTTACAGAAAGACGTATTATGAGAGTGAATATAAGGTAGACTCTCCAAATATTTTTTATGTATGTGAAAACCCCGATTGTTGTTTCTTCATCAAAATAGATACGTCTAAGAAGGTTTATTTACAGTGGGATGATTGTACGTTTGAATGGATAAAAATCTATGACTCAACATTGCCTCGTTTGTAACAAAGCTTTTGAAATTGATATATATAGTGTCAAATATCGAAAGAACAGGAAGTATTGTGATTATGAATGTCAGCTTATTGCTCAGTCAGCAAGACAGCTGTTTTCCTATTGCAAATACAAAAAAATAGTGCTAACATGGAATAGATTATTGCAGTTATTAAAGATTTGATATATGGATATGAAGAATGCTTATAGAACAAACTCTCTTCCGTTAGCCTCCTTTCTTAGCAGTTCCACTTCTGTGAAATTTAAAGGAGTAGACGCTTCTGCTTCAACAATTATTTATTTCCTATTTGAGCCTCAAGCCGAGGCACAACGACTTGCCACTGAGTATTTTTCAGGTGGTGCAAACTGCGATCCTCTTGAGCTGTTTAAGAACTATAGGGTATTAAAAGACCTTGTGTTCGAGGCTAAAAGAAATGTTATAAACAATAGATGATATGAAAAAAAAGAAAAAAAAGGTTGAATATCAAAAGTATAAATGTCTAAATAATCATAGATTCAAAATCGTCTACAATGGCTGGTATCCTTCAAAACCATGTCCAAAGTGTGGTGAAACTGCGTATATGGATACTCCTGATTCTAAGCCTTCTTCCTTCAGTGTTAAAACAAAAGAGGAGATAACGGGTTTTTATCGCACAAAAACAGGTGATCTTGTCGCATTAAACAAACAAGGTAGAATAACAGAAAATCATCATTATAATTTAAGAACAGATCCGCATGGCTGGAAGGCAATCGGTCGCAAAGTCAGAGAAACAGACAACAAAGGCAGAAGAAACGCCTAAACTATATTGGCCAATAGACAATCTATATGAATGGCAGGACAATCCTCGCGCCATAAAACCAGAGGATTTTGATAGGCTAAAAAAACAGATTATTGAGCTTGGTGAATATAAACCGCTTCTTATTACTCCAGAAGGAGAGGTTATTGGTGGTAATATGCGATTTAAGGCATATAGGGAACTTGGATATAAAAAAGCATGGGTATCTGTGGTAACTCCAAAAGACCATCAAGAGAAGCTAAGGTATGCTCTTTCCGATAATGATTCGGCTGGCTATTATATTAAGGATTTTCTGAGTACTCTTATAGAGCCGTATAAAGAGAATGTTGATTTCTTGAGTGAATTTAAGGTCGATTTCAACGTTGGCAGCGATTTAAATGCTCTTCTTAAGGATTTAGAGGTAAAGGAAGAATTTGAAGAGGAAGATGAGCCACCAGTTAAGCCAGAAAGCAAGCTTGGAGAGGTGTATCAGCTTGGAAGGCACCGTGTCATGTGTGGAGACGCAACAGATGAGTCTGCCGTCGCTCTTTTAATGGATGGACAGAAGGTAGACATTAGTTTTACTTCTCCTCCATATAATGCAGGTACCACTCCAACAGAAAATGATATGGGCATGGAAGGTAAATATGAGGACTATAATGACGAGAAATCAGATGAGGAATATCTAAAACTTCTTGTTGACTCTACTGTTCTTAGCCTAAAATATGCAAGTTACTCCTTTGTTAATTTACAAAGCATTTCTGGTAATAAGGTACCTCTTATTGATTTCCTTTATGCGATGAAGTCGCAATATGCCGATACGATTATATGGGACAAAATTGACTCTCAACCAGCATTAGCGCAAAATGTTCTTAATTCTGAATTCGAATATATTCATGTATTTTCTGAAAGGGCGACAAGAGCAATTGGTACAAAAAAATATCGTGGAACTCTTAAGAATATAGTCCATATAACTAGAAGAAAAGGCAATGACATAAAGAACCATCACGCAACCTTTCCTATCGATTTTGCAAAACATTTTGTTTTTAATTTTTCTTCGGATAATGGCTCGGTATTAGACCTATTTGGTGGAACCGGAACCACCCTCATTGCATGTCATCAGCTTAACAGAACGTGCTATATGATGGAGCTTAATCCAGCTTATGTTGACTTAATAAGAAAAAGGTATGCTAAGTTTATTGGTAAAGAGTCAGAATGGTTAGAGATTACAAAAGCGACATGATATATACGGCAGAATCAGTCACCGCATGGCATCCTGATAAGATATGTGATCAGATTAGTGATGCAATTGTTGACGAATGTTTAAAACAAGATGAGTTCTCACGCGTAGCGGTAGAGACGACAGGAGGACATAACACCATTGTTCTTATTGGTGAGATAACCACAAAAGCAGATGTTGACTTTGTAGATGTGGCTCGCAGAACATATAGGGATCTTACAGGCAAAGATATAGGTGTTTTTTCAAACATTGTAAAACAGTCGCGAGAGATAGCGCAAGGCGTGAATACTGGTGGCGCAGGAGATCAGGGAATAATGGTGGGATATGCCTGTAATGACAACCCAATGTTCATTCCTCAAGAATTATTTATAGCGAGGAAACTTCTTGAAGAATTCAAGGTTGATGGCAAGTCTCAGGTGACGCTTGATGATAATAAGGCGTCTGATATAGTTATCTCCATTCAAGGAAAAACCAGTGAAGAACTTGTTAAATATGTAAAGAATTATGCTAAGAAACATAAAGGATGGTTTCATGAAGGATCTGCCATATATGCAAACAACACGGGTTCATTTATGATAGGAGGATTTGATTCTGATTCTGGTTGTACGGGTCGAAAGATTGTGGTTGACGCATATGGACCACGAGTTCCTGTGGGTGGTGGATCATTTAGTGGCAAAGACCCAACCAAGGTTGATAGAAGTGGTGCATATATGGCTCGCTGGATGGCTCTAAGTCTGCTAAAAAAGGCTGGAGCAAAGGAGGTTACGGTAAAACTAGCTTACGTTATAGGAGGAGAAGAGCCCGTAATGATAACGGCGTGCATAGATGGTCGTACGCATAATATTTCAGGTGGCTCTTATGATTGTAGGCCGATTGCTATTATCGAGAGATTTAAGCTTAGAAGACCTATTTATTTGGAGACTGCTCGTTATGGACATTTTGGTTTTAAACACTATCCATGGGAACAGGTTTAATAGATGAAATAAGGGAGATAGTTTTAATGCTTTATACAGAACCTCTTGAATGTATGACGAAGGAAGAGCTTATAAAGAAGCACGAAGATGTGATGAACACATTTATTGGCGTTTTGATAGGCGCTCGTATGACAACGGATAGAATTAAAAGTTTAATAGAAACTAAGAAGAATGCGACTAACAGTAGCACTTCCCATATTAAATCAGCTAAATGATACAAAAGGTATCATTGCCTTAAACAAGCACATGACTTCTGAAGATGCTGATTATATCTTCATTGATAATGGCTCAACCGATCCTGTTGAGAACTTTCTTATTCGTCACTTAAAGCCAAAGCGAATGAATTATATTCGCAATAATAGAAATATTGGACTCCTTAAGACATATCAACAGATATATGAGGCCTGTGACACTGATATTCTTGCAATTACACACAATGATGTTCTTATTTATGAGAAAGATTGGGATAAACGCATTGTTAGCTATTTTGAAAAGATGCCAAATGTTGGAGCTGCTGGTTTTTTTGCTGCACAAGGCTGTGGACCATCTGGAGAGCGAATACAGGATGTTCCTCAACCTGGAATGATGTCTGGTTGGTCAAATATGCTTGAGGCCGAGGTTCATGGTATGCGTATGAATGAGCCGTGGCACGCTGCAGGCATATTTGATGGCTTAATGATGATATTTAGGATGGATATGCTTCGTAAGGCTGGAGGATTTGATCAGCGGTATAAGTATCATCATATTTATGACAGAGATGCGTCACTTGAAAGCTTAAGACATGGATACGACAACATAGTTGTCAATGTTCCATGTCATCATCTTGGTGGTGTAACGGCTAATAGATCTGATTATCAGAATTGGATTAAGGACAGATTAACAAAGGATGGCGTTGATTTAAAATCCTCTACTGAAGGAGATATTTATCATAAAAAAGATGAAAGTGCGGATATGTGGACACATAATGAAAATAGTAAGACATTTGCTGAGAAATGGAAAGATGTTTTGCCTCTCTATGTTGAGAATGATTTTAGCTTTAGAACAGAACAGCGCGGACAATGGAATTTCAAAGGAGATAAAATCAGGCACCTTTAAAACTAGGTTGTGGGGTTGAAGGAAGGAGATATTCTTATGGTGGATTATAAAAAAGCCGTCCAGCAGGCTAAAAAAGAACTGGAGAAGGAAGCCATAGAAGAAGTCAAAAAATACATCAAAGAAACCTTACAAGGTATCGAGGATGTTAAAGCTTCTATCAACCAAAAACAAAGAGAACTTAAGGCTCTGAAAGCTGATCTTGATGATCTTGAGAATGGAAAGCTCGACAAGATAAAAGAGCGCCAGGAAAAAGACAAGACAGCGAAGAAGATATCTAAGGTAGATGTCGACCAACTTATTAAAGACTCGCCAATATTGAAACCATTCATGAGTGGTAGTACATATTGGAGTGGAACAAACAACGTTGTAGACAATACTTTGAAGTACACAAGCACAGCAGGTGCCGTTACTGTCGGTTTTAATCTTGGAGATTACAAAAATGCCATTTCTGGGACATATGTGGTTAACTCTGGAGGTACAGAGAAAGCCTACTATGTTCAGAAGAGGTAATTAAAAGTTAATTTTCAGCCCCACAATTTAGTTTTAATTTTTACTTATGAAAATCTTTATCACTGGTATACAGGGCTTCATACCAAGCCATCTCGCTAATTATCTGGCTGAGAAAGGACACGACGTTGTCGGCATAGACAACAATCTTCATCCAAGCAAGAATATTCTTTCTAAGAGTGTTCACTCATATTACGGAGATGTACGCTACTACGAAGACATCGATAACTATGTACGAAGAGCGGATATTACTTATCACATGGCCGCGCAGATAAATGTTGACAAGTCTATTGACTATCCACAAGAGACAATGGATATAAATCTAAATGGCACGATAAACATATTGAATGCGTGCAGAAGATACGGCAAGACAATGGTCTTTTCTTCAACCTCTGAAGTATATGGTACGCACGAAGGCTCAATAAATGAGAACGCTCCTACTTATGCTCAAAGTCCTTATGCTGTTGCTAAGCTTGCAGCAGATAAGCTGTGTGGCAATTATCACAGTCTCTATGGTGTGAGAGTGTTTCGTGTCAGAGGATTCAATACTTTTGGACCATTTCAAGGAGACGATCAGTATGGCGCGGTCATTCCTAAGTTTATCAAGCTTGTTATGCACGATAAGCCGCCAATCATATTTGGCGATGGTAAGCAGCTTCGAGATTATATCTATGTCGACGATGTTGTGCGCGCGTATGAGCATATTCCTACAGTAGACAAGTTTCTTGGAACACCTGTGAACGTAGGCACAGGAAGTACGGTAAGTATCAATAAAATAGCAGATTTGATTATTAAACACTTTGGAAAGAAACTAAAACCTATTTATATTGTTCCAAGACCAGGAGAGGTAAGAAAACTTGAGGCTGATATCAGGTTGCTTAAAAGTTCTGGTTTCAAGCCAGAGGTGAGCTTTGAAGAAGGCTTATCCAAATTCATCAAATGGTACACACGAGCATAGTTGCAGATATAGGAATTAATCATGGTGGCAATGTGAAGACTGCTCTCAATTTGATAGATGCGTGCGCGTGGATAGGAGTAGACGTTGTTAAATTCCAGACGGTGAACGCAGATTTGGTGTATAAGAAAGACAATCCATTATATGCAATCTTTAAGAAGAACGAGCTATCGCTTAATGACTGGATACTGCTTCGCAATAGAGCGACAGAGCTTGGACTTGAGTTCATGTCTACTCCTGGTGACTTTGATAGTGTAGATTTGCTTGATGCGATAGGTGTTCAGCGTTTCAAGATAGCCTCAGATTCAGCTTCTAATGCAACATTTGTCAACCATGTGTTCGGTCGCGGTAAGCCGGTTATAGTTTCAACGGGTATGAGTACAACAGATGAGATTTTCAAGATAATGACGACTGAGTACAAATCTCAGCCTCAATATCTGCTTCATTGTGTGTCGAAGTATCCTACACAGACGAAAGATGCCAATTTACGCAGAATTACCACGTTTAAAAAGAAACTCAAGCTGTTAAAGTGGAACACAAAGGTAGGCTACTCAGACCATGTTCAAGGTCATGAGGCCTCACTCGCCGCAGTTGCGCTTGGCGCAGAGCTTATCGAGAAGCATATCAAGTGGAATGAAGACTGTGTTGATGCTGCGGTTTCGCTTTCTCCTATTCAGTTTCATGAGATGATATTAAAAATTAGACAGCTTGAACAAATGCTATGAAAATTGGTCTTGCTGTGGGATCTGATGATATAAACCTTATTCCTTTTTTGAAGCGATTCTACTTGAACGGAATGTTTGACTATATTGAATTATATCTACTTAAGACAACAACTATCTATCAGCTTCATTCGTGGCTAAATAGCGGTATTCATATTCCTATATTACAGGCGGCACATAACGGTAAAGCAGAGATTGATTCAGATTCAATCAAGAATGCAATGGCCGCTGTTCGTTTTTTTCACGCAGGGCGAATAGTGTTTGATCCAGGAACTGATTTAGAAAGTCTCAACGAAACAGTTATGGATGATGTTCTTATTCCTGAGAATATGCCATTGAAGACAAGTTTTGGTACAGATGGTGTTTTAAGTCTTCCAGAAGAAATGCCTGAAAATTTCTGTCTTGACTTCTCACATGCGTGGATAACGGCAGAGATGTTTCGTTTGGATCCTAAAAGATTTATACAAAGATTTTTGAATAAAAAACCAGTTCATTTTCATCTTACTGATACAAGAGATTATGAGGACCATCTTCCTCTTGGTGAAGGATATATTGACTTGGAATTTATATTTCAGAAGGTTCCAACCAACTCAACCATAACAATAGAGACAGATCACGAGCCTCGTGAAACAAGAGAGGAACGTATTATTAGCGATTTATTAATTGCAAAAAAATATGAGAATAGCGGCCATAATACAGGCAAGGGCTAGTTCTGAGCGCTTTCCGCGTAAAGTATTCGCCAATGTTGGTCGATGGTCTGTTTTAAGAAGAATAATTAACGAGTTAAAAAGATGCGAGAATCTTGATGATATCATTCTCGCTTATCCAAGTGATGAGTCAAAATATTTCTCCACATTTGATGGTATAGAAAAGTCGCATGGAAGTCGCTATGACGTTATGGGTAGAATGATAAAAACAGCCGACAGATTTGGCGTAGACGCGATTGTTCGTGTGTGCGCAGACTCACCATTTATACTTGGTTGGCTCATCGATGTCGGCGTGGAGATGTTTAGACTAAATGACATTGATTATCTTAATACCATATGTTTTCCGAAAGGTCAGAACATAGAGGTAGTCCGTGTTGACGCTCTAAAGAGAGCATATAAAAAGACAAATAAGGAGGAGCGTGAGCATGTAACTCTTTACCTAGAAAGAAATTCGGATGAGTTTAAGTGTAAAACGCTAAATGTTGAATTGACGCTTGACGAAGAAGGAGATCTACCCATGTTACAAAAGGTTGCAAAGTATTATGACAGATAATTGGTTTGAATTTTGGAAGAATTCTCCACTAAGCGATACGAATGGTATGAACTTACGACCTGATACTTATGATGTTAAGAAGGCTGTAAGACATATAAATTCGTTTCTTAATATAAAAGAACATCATTCTATTCTTGATGTCGGTTGTGGTAACGGTTTAACCTTAAAGGTGCTATCTGAATTCACCAAAAATCTATATGGCTGCGATGTTTCTAAGAACATGGTAAGTCTTGTGAATAAAAAATATCATGTTCCTGCTTTTGTGTCTACTGCGGACAAATTACCTTTTGCCGATGAGTCGTTTGATAGAGTTATTTGTATGGCTGTGATGCAGTATTATTCTGATATTGAGTCAGCGAGAAAAGCCGTAAAAGATATGTATCGGGTATGTAGGCCTGGAGGAATTATGCTCATTGGAGATATTCCAGACGCCCGCGTACTTGTGAGCAAGTCTGGCATATTTGCGTTTACTCCTGCCGAGCTTGGAAATGGTTTTGGACAGTCGCTTGCTGTTAAATCGTTCTACGAGTCTGAGAGGCGTTTTGATTTAATAATAAAAAAATTATGAGAGTGTCAATTCATCAGCCAGCTTATCTTCCGTGGTTGGGTTACATAGATAAGGTGCTAAATACCGATATGTTCGTGTTTCTTGATACTGTTTCTTTTTCCAAGAATAGTTTTGAGAATAGGAACAGGATTCTTCTTGATAATAGGGAGTTTTGGTTAACCATTCCAATTAAGCATAAAATGGGTCAGACACACCTTGAGGCGGTGCCAGCTAACGAAGAATGGCGTTACAATCATCCAAAGACGATATATCAAGCATATCATAAGAGTAAATTGTGGAAGGAATATGGGGGTATTTTAGACGTTGATGAATATGGAGAAGGAAAGAGCTTGGCAGATATATGTTGGTCTATGCTTTTTCATTTGGCAAAACCATTTGCTGACAAGAGAAAAATGAGATTTGACGCAATACGTTCATCATACTTTGAAAAGACGAAACTAAAAGGAAGTGAGCTTGTTCTTGATATTTGTAAAAAATTACATGCAACTGAGTATTATTCGGGTATTATGGGTAGGGATTATCTTGATGAAGATGCGTTTGAAGAGGCTGGAATAAAGATTGTGTATCAAGACTATAAGCCTATTCATAATTATTCTTGTATACATCAGCTTTTTACTATTGGTGCAGAATTATGAAAAATCTTGTTATAGCAGCACATCCGGATGATGAGGTGTTGGGTTGTGGGGGCTCGATTCATAAGTTTTCAAGTAAGGAGTCGAGCGTTGTCTATATTGTTAGTAAAGGTAGAAGTGATAAGTTAGATCAGCGATTTGATACTCTTTCGCTTCGTACGTTTATCGAGGCCATAGAGTCTCGAATCAAAAGAGATAAGCCAGATAGAATTTTTACACATCACCTTGATGATATGAATAAGGATCATAGAATAATTGCCGAGGCTACGCTTGTCGCTACTCGCGGATTAAACATAGAGGTTCTTGGTTATGAGATTTTTTCTGCAAGCGGAAGTTTCGATTTCAAACCTGATACATACATAGAGTTAACACGGGAAGACGTTATGCATAAGATAAGCGAGATGAACAGGCTCTATGCTCATGAAATGAGAGAGTATCCGCACGCTCGCTCAGAAGAAGGAATAATAATTCTTGCCAAATATAGAGGAATGCAGTATAGTCTTAAGTATGCAGAAGCATTTAAAACATTACGAAGAGTCCTATGATGGTGCCATTCTTTAAGCCGCCTGTCGGAGAAGAGGAGGCTCAGGCCGTAGCAGAGACCGTGAGGTCGGGTTGGCTTACCTTTGGAAAAAAGGTAGAAGAGTTTGAAGCTGAGTTCGCCAAATATATCAACGCTCCTTATTGTGTCATGGTTGATAATTGTACTGCCGCCTTATTTTTAGCGTTTGAGTACTCCTTTCAGGACACGCCAAGAGATCAGCGTAACAAATACAGCATAGGCGTGCCATCTTTTACCTGTGCGGCGACTGCTCTCGCACCTCTACACGCCGGCTTGAAGATTAAATTTATAGATTTGGAGGAAGGTGACAGCTTTCTTATGAAAGAGCATCTTGGTTTTTCTGTTCCTGTAGCATACGCCGGTAAGTACAGACAGCATCAACGGACTATTGTTGAGGATTTTGCACACAGAATAGAGCGCAAATGCTTCACTGGTTCGATACAAGCCTATTCTTTCTATGTGACTAAGAATCTGACAACTGGAGAAGGTGGCATGATAGCCTGTTCAAGCAAGAAGGAGTCTGATTGGTTCAAGAAGGCAAGGCTGTATGGTAATGCGAACGCTGTTTATGAAAGAAGCAAGATGTACTCAACCGGAGATAGTTTTTGGTGGTTTGAATCTGAATTTCAAGGCTGGAAAGCAAATCCGACAGACATAGCAGCCTCAATCGGTCTCGTTCAGTTAAAGAAGCTTGATGCGCTTAATGCAGACAGAAAGAGAATCGCTGAGCGATATAATGAAGCATTTGATTTATCAACCGATAGAGCTCCTTGGCATTTGTATCCGATACTTGTCAACAACAGAGATAAGTTCATGTTTTACATGAAAGATAATGGCGTCGCGTGCAGCGTACATTTTCCACCACTTCATATGATGAAGGCCTTCTCAGAGTTCAAGACGAGTCTACCGAATACAGAATATGTATACGAGCGCATAGTGAGTCTTCCACTCTATCCATATATGACAGAAGAAGAGCAGGAATATGTTATCAGGTTGACGCTTGATTGGTTTAAAAATAATGGAAGAGTTTAAGAGCGTTTTGTTTGTAGTAAATCTTTATTGGGAGCTTCATTGGCTTTACAATGTGATAAAGGCAGTTGATGGCGTTGCCTTTGTTGAGAACTCAGATGTAAAGAAAATGTGTGATTATTTTGGCGTACGCACAACAAATGATTCTAGCTCATATAAGACAGCCATAGTGACAAACAGTCATCTTGGAGCAAAAAGAACTGCAGAGCTGTTCTTCTCTCAAGGAAAAAAGGTCATAGAGCTTCAACACGCGTGGGATCCTGCTCTTCGTTTGAAAGATGTCTTTTGGAATTATTCTACCAACAGATTTTCCTATCTGTTGGTTGGCTCTACGCAGGACTATGATTGGCTTTCATCGAAATATGGCAAGGACAGAGTGTTTTTGACAGGAATACCGAAACTTGATGATCTTTATACTGTTAAGAATAGCAAAGAGTCGTTAAGACCGATTCATGATGAGTTTAAGCTTGGAAGGTTTTATCTGTCTATGGCGCCCACTGATGCGATAAGTCTAAGTATTTATATGGATTATGAAGACAATCTTGAGCCCATGTCTCCTATTCCTGTAGTGTTTAAGGTTCATCCTGGTACTGATTTTGAGAAGACCAAGCAGGCAGACATACAACATGGCAATGTAAATAGAGTGCTTATTGAGGATAATATGTATGATCTGTTCAAAACGTACGAGATTATGAAGGAGTCCTCTGGCGTGGTATGTCTTGAGTCATTCATGTCTGTCGAGGCGTCTTTGCTTGGCAAACCAGTTATATTTCATGGATATGGAAGTATTCCGAATGATTTCTATGGTAGAGATGAGAATGTCAATCAGAAGATGAGGGCACCATATGAGATGTCCTCTACACTAAATGATCCAAGATTTACTGATAAGCAAAAGGAAATTGCCAGTTATTATTTGTTCGATGGCAAGAACACAGAGAGAACTGTTAATAAATTAAAGGAGCTTATATGATATTGCTTGAAAAACTTACCGAATCTACTTGTCAATTAATGAGAAAGTGGAGAAATCATAATAGAGTTTTTTTTGTTGATAGGCGTATTATTACGCATAATGAGCAAGAGAAATGGTTCAAGAAGTATTTGTCTAATGAGAGACTTTGGCTTTTTATAGTATATTTACGAGAAATTCCTATTGGTTCAATTGGTTTTTCGATTGTAGACAAAGATACGGCCCAAGTTGAACTTCTTATGCTTGGAGATAAAGAGCGCGCAGAAAAAGGATATATGACTGAGGCACTTCAGAAGATGTTGACAATGTTTTCGTTTAAAAAATGGCAACTTTATGTGTTGAAAGAAAATAAAATTGCTAAGAAGTTTTATGAGAAAAATGGATTTGCTGTGGACAAAGAAGAAGATGGGTGTTATATTATGATTAAGTGTATTTGAATTACTAATTTGATATGAATATATGAATAAAATGCTTATTGTTGTTCCTGTTTACGCTTCTTACGATCTTCACATAGAGTTTACTCAAAAGACGCTTGACTCAATAGCTAATGCTTCTCATATAAATCATGAATACGATGTAATGATAGTGAGTAGCTTTTGTAAGCCAATGTATAAAGAAACATTAAAAAGCATGGCTAAAAACTGTGTTTTTAATGAGAAAAATGGTGTTTCTATAGCATGGAATACTGGTATCAGATATGGTGTTGAGAACAAATATGACTATATTATGATTATCAATAATGATTTGGTGTTTCATCCTCTTGCATTGGATAACATAGTTAAGTTTGCGCAAGAACATAAGGAGTTTGATTATTGGTCTTGTGGAGAGTGGAAAGGAGACAATAATGTCGAAGAGCGTACTGCAATAAACAATTATCTAAAAGATGTTCCTGTCGGAGAAGGATTTGATGAACATCCTCACTTCTCTAGCTTCATGATTACGCCTTCTCTTGTGGAAAAACTAAAAGAAAAGGAGAAATTAACAAAAGAACCATATCCAGGATTATTCGATGAGACTTTTGCTCCTGCATATTTTGAGGATAATGACTTTCATCAGCGTCTGCTTGTTAATGGATTTAGAGCGTCAAAAACTGCTACCGCACTATTTTATCATTATGGTTCTCGTTCTATAGGAGTAGATAACGATCTGTTTATTTCAAATAGAAAAACATATGAGATTAATCGAACATACTTTATGAGGAAGTGGGGATATGATCCTCATAGTAAAGTTATAGAGAATGACGATTCTATTCGTTATAAATTTATTAAACCTTTTGAAAATGAAAGAACAAAATAAGAAAATAAAGGTGTTGGTTTGGGGCGACAGTCCTGCCTCTGCCACTGGTTTTGCTACTGTTATTCGTGGTGTATTTAATGAGCTTGCCAAGACAGGCAAATACGATATTGATATTATTGGAATAAATGACACCGGTGGCTGGAAGGATCCAGAGAAGTTTCCTTATCGTATTTATCCTGCTCGTTCAAGCATTGAGGAAGGTGTGGATTATCACGGAAGACACAGGCTTATTAATGCAATGACAGGAAGAGAGCCTGAAATAAAGGCGCCCTGGGATCTTCTGTTTGTGCTTAATGATACATTTATTCTTGAATTTCCAGTCGTTGGAGATCAAGGAATAAGTCAAATCATAGCAGACTTACAGAAACAGAGTATTGAAAAGCTACCGGTTGAATATTTCTTTAAGACAATTGTATATTGTCCAATAGACTCACCTGTTAAAGGTAATTGGATAGCTAATGGCGTTGCGCCATTTAACTATGTTGTCGCATATACCAAATATGGAAAACGACAAATAGAAAAAGCGAATAGTCTGCTTATTGATTCATCAGATGTGGGCGATAGAACGAAGGTTATCTATCATGGCGTGAATCTTGATACTTACAAGACCATAGAGGATAAAGAAATAATTAAAGATTTTAGAAGTAAATTCTTCAGAGGTTTGGTACAGGACCACACCCTTCTTGTCACCTCTGTTGCAAGAAATCAGATGCGAAAGGATATTCCGAGAACATTGCAGATATTTAAAGAGTTTCAGAAGAGAAGACCAGACTCGTTTCTTTATCTTCATTGTCAGGAAACAGATGCGTGGGGCTCTCTTCGAGAGTATGCAAAACTGTTTAATCTAGAGTTCGGTAAGGATTGGGGTGTTCCAAAGAGCTTTCATGCAAACTTTGGCTATAGTGCAGACACCTTGAACAAGATTTATAATGCTTCTGATTGTATTTTAAGTACCACGCATGGAGAGGGTTGGGGTTTCTACAACACAGAAGGATTTGCCACAAAGACTATTGTTGTTGCTCCAAATAACACGGTTCATCCAGAGCTTTTTAATTACGATGCTGATGAGGACATAAGCGACATGAATTCATTGAAAGAGCTTCGTGGCGTGCCTGTGAAGTGTGGTAGCACTCTTTCTGAATGGGTTACTTATGGACCAGCCGACCTTGAAAGATCAAGGCCGCTTGTTAACGTTGAGGACGCAGTAAAGAAGCTTGTTTGGGTTTATGACAATCCAGAGAAAGTCGCGGAGATTGAAGAGCGCGCCTATAAGTGGGTTCAGCAGTTTACATGGCAAGACATCTCACGACAATGGGACGAGCTGTTCATGCAGGCATATGCAGATCTTGAGAAGCAAAGACAAGAGGCTTTGATAAAGATTGCTAACGAGCAAAAAGGAATGCCTAAGTCAAAAAAATAAATTAGTACTATAATAATGATATGGCTACAAGAAAGTATGATTGGGTTAAGCTAAAACAGGAGTGGATGCTAGGAGACGACCTCTCTGTTAATGCTTTTATTAAGAGAAAGAATATCACTGCACCAAAAGATTATCTTGTTGGTTGGGCTGGTGAGAAAGAGGAATATAAGAAAAAGATGATGGAGAGGTCTCTTGCTGAGGTTGCGAAGCAGGAAGTGGAGGATATTACCAAAGTAAGAGAAAGACAGGCAAGATTAGCTAAGTTTCTTCAACTCAAAGGCGCAGAGAAGCTTAAGAATATGGATATTGAAACAGTTGAAGATGCAAGAAAGCTTGTTGTGTCAGGTCTTCAGGAAGAACGAAGAGCGCTTGGAATGGAAGGAGCTGGCGCTACACCTCATAACACGTTCAATCAGATAAATATTGGTCCAAAATTAAATATTGATAAATTACTTGATACTTTAGACTATGAAGGAATTCTCAACCTTATTGCCGACCTTAAAAGAGAGCGAGCTAGAAGGTCTATACAGCCATCTACTGCTCAAGGCGCAGGAGAAATTCAAGAAGGAGAGGTTGTCTGATTATTTCTCTTGGGTAAAGGCCGTCTGGCTAACCGCTCGTGGAAAACCTTTGCGATTTGATAATCGCAAGTACTTGGAGCAGATATACATGGATCAGTCTCCAAATATTGTCATTACCAAGTCTGCTCAGATGGGTATTTCAGAGCGACTTATCTCAGAGGCTGTTTGGCTCTGTGATCAGCGCAATGTTGTTGCGCTCTATACCTTTCCTGCACAAACACAGCTTCAGGATTTTGTTCAGGCTCGCATAGATCCCGTTCTCAATGCTTCAGAATATCTTCGTTCTCGTTCTTCAGGACAAGAGGCAGGCGATAGAGGACAAAGACTAATGAAGATAGGCTTGAAGCGCATAGGTAATGGATTTCTTTATCTTCGTGGAAGCACTAATGAAAAACAAATAATTACAATCGATGCAGACTGTATTTTTCTTGATGAGCGTGATAGATTCTCAGAAGATAGTGTTCCATATATTGAAAAGCGTCTTCTTGCTTCGTCTATGAAGTGGCAGCGTGCAGCTTCAACACCTACTTTTCCAATGAAAGGTATTCATGCTGTTTATATGGAGTCAGACCAGAAAGAATGGCAGGTAGAATGTAAGGCGTGTGGTCTATGGCAGGAGATTGATTTCTTTAAGAATATAGATTTTGAACGAAAGATAGCGATGTGTAGTTCGTGTAAACAGGAGATAGATAGATTTGCTGATGGTAAATGGGTGGCAAAAAATCCTGAGTCAAAGATTTCTGGATATAGAGTTAACGGATTATACAATCCGATGTCAACGATTCCTGACATACTTAAGAAGTATGAACAAGCAAACACTAGTGGATTTTCAGCAATACAACAGTTTTTTAATCAGGACCTTGGATTACCATATGAGGCTTCAGGACAGCGTTTAACAGCACAGGAACTTGAGAACTGTAAGGGTATTTATCTTTATCCCGTTAACACAACGGTCGACTGTTATGCCGGTGCTGATGTGGGTGTCAAGTATATACATATGGTTGTTGTCCACAAGGCTGGCGTAGATAAGTATAAAGTAATATGGGCAGGAACAGTAAAGAATTTCACAGGACCGTATAGTTCGATAGAACAGGTAATGGAAAAGTATAATATTAAGACACTTGTCATTGATAAAAAGCCAGAAACATCAAAGGTAAAAGAGCTTATAGAGAAATATCCAAAGAGAGTGTTTGCGGCTACCTATCCTTCCATGCAGTTTTCCGTCACGGAATTTATGCTGTGGGATGACATAGATTTTGAAGTTCGTCTTGACAGAACTATATCCTTGGACTACACTATTAGTGATATACAGAATCGTAAGATTGAGTTTCCTAGAAATATAGAAAGTGTGGAAGGATTCTTTGATCAATTGATGTCGTCAATCAGGGTCACTGAGAAGAATCCTAAAACAGGAGTAGAAAATTCACGTTGGGTAGAAAAAGGTGACGACCACTATCTCCACGCGTTGAATTATGCACGGGCAGCTCAAACAAGAGGAGCCACAGGCAAAGCTCTTCTAGATTATTTAAGGAAACCTGAACAAGGTTTCACGCCAAGTCTAGTCCATTGGCTTAGAGTTAATGGACAGAAGTTAGAATAAACATATGGCAATATGGTCAGACATGCTTAAACGAGTCATTCAGCCAATACTTGATGACTCTAACCGAGCGTTAACACAAGAAAACGCAGCGCTCACAAATAAGATTAATGATCTGGAAAAGGCGGTATTTGTTTCAGCAATACCGATGGGTGGTTTTTCTCCAATGATAAATCCTGCGTCTGGAAAAGTATTTCCACAACGACTGAACTTTCAAATACTACGCGATTTTTCATCATATTATCCAATCGCTCGCGCATGTATTAACTATCGTAAGAGACAAATCACACAGCTTGATTGGTCTGTAACGCCTATCGAAGTAGAGCTTAATCCTGATAAAAAGAAAAAATTAAAGGAAAAAGGAAAAGAAGTTAAGATGATGCTTGAATATCCTCTTGGTGACAAGACGATGACATTTAGAGATTTTATTACTCGCATACTTGAAGACCTGCTTGTTCTTGACGCTCTTGCCATTTATAGAAGAAAAAATAGAGTTGGTGGAATTTATGGGTATCAGCCCATAGATGCCTCAACCATTCAACTCATGGTATATGAGGATGGAACAACACCAGCACCTCCCGACCCAGCATATGTTCAAACTATTCTTGGAAGAAAAACAGCTGAGTTAACAACAGATGAACTTATCTATCGCTCGATGAACGGAAGAACGAATACGCCATATGGCATGTCTCCGATTGAAACGCTCATTATTACAATAACAACAGCACTTAAACTTTCGACCTATAATCTTGGATATCTTACAGAAGGCAACACTCCTGAAGGATTTGTTGAGCTTCCTAAGGACATAGCAGGAAGCCCAGATCAACTAAGACAATGGCAAGAAGCATGGGATGCAATGTTTTCTGGAGATCCTCGTTATCAGCGAAAGTTGAAGTTTCTTCCAGAAGGAATGAAGCTTCATCCGTTCAAAAAGCCAGATGAAATGCAATTTGAGCGTTTTGAGAAGTGGCTGTTACAAAACGCCTGTTCTGTACTTGAAGTTGCTCCTCAGGCTATTGGATTTCAGTTTGAGCGTGGAAAAGGCGCAACTGAGTCTGAATGGGAGATTGGTAAGGAACGCGGATTGTTTCCAACAGCGAATATTTTGAAAGAAATTCTTGATCAAATAATTCAGCATGATCTTGGTTATACGGATCTTGAGTTTGTATGGACAAATATCAATCCTACAAATCAGGCAGATGAGGCAAAGGTCTTTGATACTCTTGTTAGAACAGGAGCTGTCTCTGTTGATGAGTGGAGGCTTGGTGAAGGTCTAGAGCCCATTGGTCTTCCAAACTATATAATGAGTCCTGTCGGTCCTATTCTTGTAAAGGATTTGCTTGAACAGTCTGAGAGAGGATTCAACACAACACAGCCTTTTAATCCTAGTGGTCAGCCGAATCCTCCAGTAAAGGCGAGTGCAACCTATAAGGATATAAAACAGCCGAAAAAAGATACGCAGAACACAGGCGACAACGCTTTTCAAGACAAGAAGCCAGATCAGGCTCAGTCTGATGAATCTAAAAAGATTGCCTCAACCATAGGCCAAAGCGCTTCTCGCGCAGTTGTTGTTGACGAGCTTAAAAGATGGAAGAAAGCGGCCATAAACGACATGAAGCTTGGTCGTTCATACAGAGACTTTAAAACAGATGTTATTGATATACGAACCCAAAGACTTATTAAGAGTGGTCTTTCTACCGTACAAGCACGAGAAGAGCTTGACCAGCTGTTTGATCCGTTTATCAGTCAAGAGAACCAGATGATAACGGCAATGTTGGATTTATATGACAATGTAAATAATATTATAGGAAAGACAAATGGAAAAAGACCAACTGCTTAATGTAAGACAGTCGTTGGAGACTTTTTTTTATCGAATACGATTTAACATTGGGTTGAATCACGCATTAGAGTCCGGTGTGTTTAAATCGTTCAGGAGTGAACTGAAAAAGTCTCTTCGTAATCAGATACTCTATTTTGCGAAGATAGAGAAGGTTAATTCTATTATAGGTCTTCGTAAGGCTGTAAAAGAGCTTACTGATCAAGATTTGCTTATTAATCTTGGCAAGATGTGGATTCCTATTTTTGACATCTTAAGTCAAGAAGATGCAAAAAAATTTCTAATTTGGTCTGCGAATGAAGGAGGCCAGATAGCTGTAAACAAACTTGATCCGTCTGTTGAGTTTAGACTAAAGAATGAAAAGATTGTTAGTATGATAGAACAGCGTGCGATTGATTTTTCTAAAATTATAGATTATACAACGCAAAGCTGGATAGCTCGAACGGTAGAGGAAGGAATAAGCATGGGTATGAATTCTATAGACATAGCAAAAACACTTCGTGATCAATCGACTAATGTTTCTTACTTTAGATCAGACACCATTGCCGAATATGAGTTGGCTCTTCAAATAGGAGAGATGCAAAACGAAGTGTTCAAGAGAAGTGGTGTAACGCATCATCGGTGGATAACCACGCGTGATGAGCGTACTTGCTTGGAGTGTGCTTCAAATGAGGAGGCTGGCGAGGTTGAAATAGGTGATGAATTTCCAAGTGGTGTGATATATACACCAGGACATATTTCATGCCGATGCTTTATTGCTCCAGTCTCTTTGCATAAAGAAATATGGACAGGCAACTAGAAGATCAAATACCAGTATCAATTAAACCTAAGAATGATTTAGAGACGGCCTATTTTGACTTTTTGAGGGATTTTCGTGAATATCTGAGTGAATATATTCGAGATACGGTAACAGAGCTTCTTGCATCTGAGGTTCCCGTGTCTGGCTCAATAAAGCTTTTTACTGGTGTAAATAGAGGCAAGGTGCGCATAAAGAATCAAGGTAAGGAAACATGCTGGATATCAACAAACGGAAAAGGAGGATATCGTCTTGATCCTGGAGAATCTGTGGAATTCTTTCTTAACAATCAGCTTTATGCAACAACCTGTCCAGGAACAATAACCACGATTGGGTTCATAAAATATTAGGCTATTGACAAATATTATCCGCTAGTCTACAATAAATATGGGTTAGTACTAAAGGTATCCAGATCTTAAAATGCGGTATCCATTCCGTAGTAATGCCACACATTAGGTGTGGTTTTTTTTGTAAACATGGACATCATAGAGATAACACCAAACATGCTTTATCAGAGTTCGAGAATAGAAAGCACTGGTGATTATCAGAGAATTCTTGACAATGGCGTGAAGGCAATAGTGGACATAGAAGGTTCTATTAATCCTATTGATGCTAAGATAGAAAAATATCTTTATTGGGCGTTTAAAAAAGGAGATGTTCCTTCATTAAAGAATTTAGATATTGTTGCTTCATTTGCTATCTCGTGCATAAAAGACGATAGCCCAGTCATTATTCATGGCGGAGACGGCATAAATAGAATTAGTCTTATTTCTGCATACATATATAGACTTATGGAAAAGAAGAGTGGACAACAGTCAATAGATTATATTAGGCTTAAAAAGTTTGATTCTCTGAACAATCAGGATTATGTCTCAATGTTAAAAATTCTTTAACAACTATGTGGATTAAATACATGAAAGATGGTTATGGAAACAAGTTTGGAAATATTTGTTGGACAGATGATGATAAGACGGCACAGCAAATCATCAATGAAGGATTTGCTATTAGAGCGTTAGGACCAGATGGTGATATATTTGAAGATTCTGCGCCAGAGGTGATTATCAAGCAGGTTGCCGCAGAAGATAAGCTCACCTTTGAACAGGAGGAGATAAAAATGCGTAATACGCTTAAGAAGATTAAAAAAAATAAAGACGCATATAATGTTCATCTTGGTATGTATGTTGATGATAAGCATTTGAAAGGTTCTGAAAAAAAAGATTCATCATTATTAGTTAAATAAACATATATGTGGATTAGATTTATAGCTAACACACTCTATAACAAAGAAGGCGATGTTGTAGATGTAAATGAGGCAGAGGCGAAGGATAAGATTGCAAACAAGCAGGCTGTCGAACACGATTGGAGTCAAGCTCAGATGAAGTCAGAAAAGCCAGTGGTGGAGGAGGGCGTTATCATTGACAATGCTCCGCCAGCTGTTGTCATAAACGTCGTGAGAGGAAGAAAGCGAAGAGTTAAATAATTGTGTTCGGATATTATAAATTGCCTTAATAAAAGGGGGGTGATTAAATATGGCAGCCACATTTTCTGTAGCTCAAAACTACGGTACAGGAACAGGTTCTGTTTCACTTCTTGGTGCAACTGGATCGCTTTGGTATTTTAAGCAAGCAACAGATCAAGGTACGCTGAACTATAATGCAGCTGGTTCTAACGTCCCAGCAGGTCAAAACTCGTTCGGTGTTCATCTGAGACCTTACTTCTCTACCACGGCAACCAATACGTTCTCAAACATTCGTTTTTACCAGTCAACAACTTGGACATCAACGACTTATGGAGCGGTTGGTACCAGCGCGGCAGGTTATACGCAGTCAACTGCGTCTAGCACTGCAGCCACTGATGGAGGAGCTTCAAACTCAGGTGTTCCAACAGGTTCTGCGACCAATGCAGCTATTGCTCTTGGCACGCTTACTCTTGGAAATGCGTCAGGTTATGGTCCAACGTTCCTTCGTGTTCAGTTGACCACAAACTCAAGCGCACCAGCAGGAGATACACCTTTCGGAGGATCAATTTTGTGGGTCCTCTTTAAATCTTTTCTAATCAATGGGGAACATCTTATTAAAAGATTACCCTCAACAAGCAGATTAATAATCGTGCAGTTGCAGAGACTAACTGAAGAGACTATTCTAAAACGAATAGATGTGATAGTCCGATCTCTATGGGAACATAGAGAGTTAGGCAGAAATGACCTAACCAATGCTATATTTGCAGCATTGCAACAATTTAAGTCACTTGGGTCTATGATGAATCGTAGACAATTTGCAGGTTTTACATGGGTATATAATGGGTCCTGAGCGACAAGACTATGGATCCTGAGTTTTGTCTAAAACAAAAAGACGGCGGACATGGTTCCAGAAGCCATTCCGCTGTTTTTTTTGGTCTTGACATCACCAAAACAAGTGACTATAATTTAGTAAGATATAAATTTTTATCGATATATGGATAAAAAGAGAGAAGAAAAGATGCCTCCAGGAACATCTTCTATCGGCTTCGTTAATAATAAAGATGGCTCAGTTCCAGACATGTCAAAAGGACAAGGAACGGCAGAAACAGTTGTAAATCTTCATGATCCAGCCACGACAATCAAAGGAATCAAGCTAAACATCGGTTCTGGTGTTGATTGCAAGGATGGATATGTAAACGTAGATAAATATGATTCAAGCGCAGACATCAAAGCAGACATATGTAACCTTCCATTTCATGATAATTCTGTTGCAGTCGTAACCTGTATGGAAGTTCTTGAGCATCTAGGTATTAACGAGATTGGTACGGCTCTCAAAGAGCTTCACCGTGTTATGAAACCAGGTGCATCTCTTCACGCTACTGTGCCTGATATAGTTGATGCTTGTAAAAAGCTTGTTGAGGATCCTGAAAACGATTGGACTCTTGCGGTAATCTATGGCAATCAGACACACGATGGACAATATCACAAGAATGGATTTACGCCAAAACGCATTTTCAAGCTGTTAGGATATGCGGGATTTAGGATTATAAAGACGGCGTATATAGAAAACCTCAATGTTAGAAACATCTACATTGAGGCCGTAAAATAATTTATTATTAACCAACTAACTATGATGAATGGTACTTTTAGGTCATACTTCGGAGCAATTTGTGTTCCTATTCTCGACAAAGGAGATGGAACTATTTCAAATGTTACGCACGACTGGTCAAACGCAATGGCAGGTCTTGGTGGTGGCCTTGCAGTTACCGTTATGCGACTTGAGATTCGCAATCATAGAGTAGATATTGCGAAAGAACGTCTTGCTGAACTTGCTATATCAAATGGCTGTCAGTGGGCTTTGTTTGTTGATGATGATGTTATTCCTCCTGGTAATGGACTTTTCAAGATGATTAAGCTTTGGAGAAGTGATCCTAAATATAAAATCATTTCAGGTGTTTATTACTCAAAGAGTGATCCAGCTCTTCCGCTTGTGTTTAGAGGAAATCTGCAAGGCAGTTATTGGGACTGGACAGTCCACGATTTAATCAAGGCTGATGGTGCAGGCGCAGGCTTTCTCTTTGTTGACCTCGAGATGCTCAAGAAACTTCCTAAACCATGGTTCTCATGTGACTATGTGTTTGAAGATCCTCGTTCAATGTATGATATTCAAAAATGGAATAAGATGGATGAGCTTGGTAATGAGCTTTTAAAAGGTAAAGAAGCAGACACAAAGACCGTTGTGAGAATGGAAGGCGAACTTAAAGAGCTTGGAGATAAAATTCAACGAGTACAAAGAGGAGAATTCGATCCTAATCTCTTGAAGAATGTTCATAACGACGCAGGTACAACAGAGGACTTATATTTCTTTAAGAAGGCCAAAGAACATGGTTATGACTTATGGGTCGACTGTTCAATCCAGTGTATGCACCAAGACAAGCGAACGGGTCGTGTCTGGGGCATTTCGCCTGATGATGCACAGGCTCAGCCTCGTTGGTCGAAGAGAATGACTCCTGGTGAGATGGTGGTGCTTGATATTGGCGCAGGAGAAGGCGGATATCATATTCCAGAAGGTAATCCTATCAGAATAGATCTTGATGAGCGTACAAAGCCAGATATCGTGGCTGATGCACGACAGATTCCTCTTGAGGACTGTTATGCCGACATGGTCTTTTCAAGTCATTTGCTTGAGCATTTTTCTTTCAGAGAGAGTGTCTCAGTACTTCGCGAGTGGGTCAGACTTCTAAAGGTTGATGGAAAGCTTGTGATTATCGTGCCTAATTTGAAGTGGGCTTCTAAAGTCATCATGGAGCCTGAGAAGCATAATACTCAGTATCATGCTGAGCGAGCTATGTATATGTACTTTTCACAACAAGACGGAACGCTTGTTGATGCGTACGAGGACACACATAAAGCAGGATTTACGCCTGAGTCACTTGCTGGATTGCTTTCACGAGTGGGAGGTCTTACAGATATTGAGGTACACACTACAGAAGGTGTATACTCAGGTTGGGATGCTCCTGAGAATCTTGTTAAGGATGGAACTGGTTATAATATTATCGCTATTGCAAAGAAGGCCAAGCACAATTCTGCCATAAGCTTAAAGTTGCCAATTGGATTACAGGAAGAGGCTAAAAAGTTTGTTGGAGAGAAGGCAAGGCAGTATAATAAAAAAAATAATGTGGAGAAAGAAGCTGAAAAGATTTATAATGAAGCTGAACTGCTTGTTAAGAAGGCAAAAAAAGAAGGTCAACGCGTTGTGACAAGTATAAAGAAATTAAAAGTTAAGAAGTAACCCATGAACGTAAAATTCCGTGTTACATTTGATGATGGAACGTTTCTTGAGAGTCATGATGAGTCGTGGAATCAGATAAAAGACCATGCTCATGCGCTATCCCCAAATGGCGAGAAGAAATGGCGACAGTATGATCTAATTGGTGATGATGTGGGTCATTTGGTCGGCGTAAGCTTTCATAGCGGTTTATTTGTGGTAAGAGGTCAGTTGATTCACACAGGAGACAATGAGGGTGGCTCATATACGTTTAGAAAAGGAGTACATACCTACAAGAATACACATAAGAATACAGAAGGACTTGAGTATTTTCCTATCTATGGAAGAAAGCAGATTTTTGGAGATTGGGGTGCGGCAACGCTTTATTTCTGTGGCTGGAAAAGAATGTTTGAAGGTAAAGAGGTAATCAAGAAGGCGTTTGTTTATCCGAATGGTCAGATAGTCATAACATAATCATTTGATTTTTAAAAATAGTAGGTCTACAATGAATTAGGTGGGTCTATCCAAAGACCAAGGACCTATTCAGAGGTCGACAGGGTTTATTAATAGACAGCTTATGGCTGTCTTTTTTTGGTTATATAGAATAAAACTAACATGGCGCAAATATATTGGGTAGGAGGAAGCGGAAATTGGACAGACTCAGAAAACCACTGGGCAGATTCTTCTGGTACAGCAGGAACAGCTGGTGTGCCTACTAATGGCGATGAGGTATTTCTTAGTTGTGTAGACTCAGACGGTTGGACCATTACACTTGATGCAGATGTTACTGTTCTTGGATTAAATCTAAACACATCATACGATTTTACGTTTGCAATGGGTTCCTACAACGTAACCGTAGGAAATGGTGGCGATATGACGTCTACGAGCCCTGGTTTTTATACAGAATCAAGTGTCAGCTTAACAAGCACAGGTGGAACATTCACAATCGAAGGTGGCGATGGTTATGCTTCAACATTTCAAGTATATAGCTCTTTTCCAAGAGACGTACAGGTAAACTGTTCTGGGTGGGAGGTTCGTTTTGGAGGAGATATAGGAACTCATGGAATTACTGTCAGTTTATTTGATGGTACTTTTAACTTTATTTCAGATACAACATGTGGGATATTTACCTGCACAGAAACTTATGGAATAATAGATCTGGGAAGTTTTTCAATTACCGCTAGAAGATTTGTATTAGCACAAGATGTCAATATATATTCTTCATCATCTAACAGAGTTTATCTTACTGAAAATAGCGGTGGAGACGCACTACTTTATACTAAAACATCGCAAAGTTTAAGTGTCATGGGTAACTGGTATATACAAGGAAATGCACATTTTCATCCAGGTGTTGATGCATATTTTCAAAATGAATTACATATAAATTCGACCATTGGAACTGGAGAGGTTCAATTGTTTGATGGATTTGAGGTAGATAAATTTTATGTAGATTCACATCCTAAGACAGTAAAATTTGAAGGAGGAAAAACTTATACTATAGATACATCATTTAATGTAAGTGGGACTGCTGGAAATCTTATCACACTTAATAATATATCAGGAACGACAAAGCACATTCTTTCAAAATCAGATGGCACAATAACTTGCGATTATCTTGATATTTCAAATTCAAATGCAACTGGTGGGGCTACTTGGAAGGCTGGAGCTAATTCAAATAATACATCAAATAATTCAGGCTGGGTATTCACTGAAACGAAAACAATATCTGCAAAAGCACGTATTAAAAATATAAATCGTTATTGGGTTGGGGGAAGTGGCAATTGGAGCGATGCAGCGAACCACTGGGCAACGTCAAGTGGTGGTTCTAGTGGTGCTGATGTTCCTACTTCTGAAGATGATGTTTTTATTGATGAAAACTCTGGATTTGGAGCAGGAGGAACAATTACGGTTGACGTTGAAGGTGTAGGACATGATTTAACCTGTACGTCTGGGGACAGCTACACAATTGATAATCAGTACTCGCTGGGTTTTACTGGTTCAATAACTTTGGAGTCAGATATTACTGCAACAGGATATGGATGGACAATGGCTCCCGATACTGTAAACGAAACATTGACTTCTGCTGGTGTTATTCTTCCTACGCTGATGATTCAGGCGCTAGTGGCGACTAATAAGGTGACTCTTCAAGATAACTTAGAACTGGATAATACAATTGGTTTTCTTGTTTTTTACAATGGTATTTTTGATGCAAACGACCATAATATAAAAGCAGCATCGTATGTGTGTATAGGAGAGACTGGGACTTATGATTCTGAAATAATCATGGGTTCTGGAACATGGGAAGCAATGATAGCAGATGATGAAGAAAATGGTATTTTTCCTTGGATTATGGAGGATATGGATAGTGGAATTACCATTACGCCAGAAACATCAACGATTAAGATAACGGATGCAAGTAGCACGCAAAAAACGTTTCTTGGAGGTGGAAAAACGTACAATAACGTTTGGTTTACTGGTGCAGGAACAGGTGCATTCCGTATCTATGATGGCAATACGTTTAATGATTTGAAAGTAGATAATCCTCCACATACGCTTCTTTTGCCAGCAGAGGCAACAGTAACAGTTTCTTCGTTTACTGTATCAGGTTCTTCTGGTAATCTAATCACGATTGATAGCACGGATGGGGCAACACAGAACACTTTATCAAAATCGGCAGGAACGGTGAATTGTAATTATCTTAATATCAGTAATTCAAATGCAGCAGGAGGAGCAAGTTGGCGAGCATATACAAGTAACGGAAACACAGATGGAGGTAATAATAGTGGATGGATTTTTACTGGTGCCGATAATTCAATCAAGGCGAACATTGTTGTTACAAATCTAAAGGACGTCTCTTCTAAGGCAAATATACTTTCTTCACAAGCGAAAAACAACAATATAAAGGCGTTTATTTCTGCTCCTGGTCAGTTTGATAATGTTGTTGGAGCAGACATCCTTAAGACATCAACAAAAGGTGTTTATGTATATGTAAATATTTCTAATAATCCTCCAACGGTCGCGCTCGATTCTCCTTCTGATGCTCAGCAGGTAAACGACATTACGCCAGATTTGTTGTTCACAGGAACAGATCCGAATAGCAATACTATAGATTATGAAGTCCAGATATCTAATGACGCATATTTTGCTGACGTTTTAACCTATTACTTTGATGCTTCAGATGGTTCTATATTAGATCCAAATAGTGTATGGAATAATGAGCCCAATGCATTTGATGGTTCTACTTCAACTGATGCGGATACGGCGACAGCTGGTTCTACAAGTTCTAATTATCTATTTGGTGAAGGAACTAATGCGCCAACCTCAGGTGGCACTATTTCGCAGGTAAGAGCAAGAATGTATTCTTATGGCAGACTTGGTGATGCGGGCATGATTTGTACAATCTATACAAACGGTCTAGGAGAGTCTCTTGGCATTGTCTATGGCACGACAATGAATACGGTTTGGTCAAATTATACAGTTCTTTCTGCGCCCTCAGGTGGTTGGACATGGCAAAAAATAAAGAACTTAGAGGTAAAAATTTATCATTCTACTGGGACCTCCTCAACATTAAGAGTTTATAGAGTTGAGGTTGAAGTGACCACCTCAACGCTGATTGATGCTCTGTCTACCGATCATACTGGCTTTAGCGCAGGAGCATCGCATCCAACCGCTTCAGGCGCACAACAGACATATACAGTACAGTCTGCTCTCTCTCCTGGCCTTTATCACTGGCGCGTTAGAGGAAAGGATCCGACCGGAGGTAATACATGGGGTGCGTGGAGTGATGGCGCTCATTCTGGATATAGTGATTTTTATGTTGTTATTCTAGATGCACAGACAGAAAATTCTGCGAAAGCATATATCTCCATTTTGACCATAGCTCAAGATAACTCAGCTGTCGCAAGCATATATACCACTAACTCCTACAATCAATCAACATGTGCAAATATAAAAACAATAAATATTTATGCGTCTTCAATGAAGACAAATATTTTGTCTTCTCTTTCAGTGACGCAAAATGTCAAGATAAACATAGTCACAACTAACACATATGACATTTTTACTAAAATAGACGTACTCTCATCAATCGCAAAAGGAAATTCATCAAAAACAAGCGTAACTGTTGTTAGCTCCTATCCTGTTTCTGCTGTTGTAAATTTACTTAGAGTAAGCGAGAGAAAAGATTCAAGTGTAAAGACTTTTTTAATTGTAACCAATATTTATGCCAATAATTCTAAAGCAGACATATACGCACAATCTGCATATGGTAACACTACAAAAACAAGCATTTATACAACAAACAGTAAAAATAATAGCGTAATAATAAATGTTGTTGGTTTCATTATTCAGGGTAATAGTTCAAAGGCAAGTATTGTCGCTGTATCTTCATATAATCAAAGTTCTATTGGCGACATTTTTTCGACTGAACTTTATTCAAACAGAGCGACCGGAAATGTGTTAAGAAGCGGAGAGAGTGTGGCAAATCAGACAAGATCAGATATTTTAGTGGCACAAATATATGCGCAATCTGCAAAACAGAGCATAGTAACAACTTCTCAGATAAACGAGTCTTCATTGGCGAATATACTTGCGAGTATATCGAAGAACAACTCTGCTCTGGCGAGTGTGATTTTCTTTGGACAATCTGCCGTTTCATCAAAGACGAACATATTGAGAGTAAATGAGATAAAAAGTGGTCAGACAAAGTCTTCTATCTCTGTGACAAATACGAAAAACAATTCTACAAAAGCCTTCATCATCGTAACATGCGTAGATGAACAGAGTGTCAAAACTTCAATTGTAGTTAGAGCAACATCTGGGAATTTTGTGATTATAAACCTGATTGCGGAATTTGCTTATAAGCACTATGGTATAGGAAATATCTTGGCTTCTGTAAATTCACACAGTCATTCAACATCAAATATTTTTGTTGAAAACAATACAGCGAATAATTCGGTGGTTGTCAACATTGTGACGAGTAATGTTTATGGTGACAATGTGAAGATGTGTCTGTCCTCTGTTATATCTAAGGATAATCAGACGATAGTTCGCGTTATCGCGGCTGGTCAGATGTCGAATTCATTAAGCGCTAATATTCTTAATAAAAACGAGACAAAAAATGATAGCGCTAAGGCATCTATTCTTTCTGTATCTACAGGTGAGAATAGTGCAAAGGTTTCAATTGTTATCTTGAACAGTCTTGATGTATCTGTCAAAACGAGCATCTGCGCGACCTTAAAAAATGAGTTTAGTATAAAATCAAATCTTCTTGTTGAGCAATCTTCTTCTGTTGATTCAAAAGCCGATATTGTTTCTATTTTAGTGTCCGACAACTACTCTAAGACAAATATAGTGGTTGAGAATGTCTATGAGTGCGTCTCAAAAACATATATTTATGCGCATGTTTTGGTAGACAATTACACGACAGTAGACATACTTAGGCGTGATGAGTTGCTGTTGAATTATGTAAAGACAAATATAGTTACAAAGGATATTGGTTTTAATAATAGCTCAAAGGTGATGGTGTATAGCTACATAATATATAGAGCACGACCATTTCAGACGCGAACACCTTCTATTCATGTAGATAGAGGATTGATATATGGTAAGTTAAAGGTGATTAAACTATTGTAAACCAAACAGATGCTAGAGACATTTGGTCTGCCAGTAATTGTCAACTACCACCAGGCTAAAGACCTAGTGGCTTGTAACTCCTTGCGGGGTTACGATTCGCAGGTTGACAACTGCAAGGCAACAGATTGGGTACGAGATTGTTGGTCTTACGCTCACACAGCAGAAAAGCTATTGACATTGATAAAAGATTTAATTAAACTGTAAGTATAGAAGCATCATCGGTTAGTTATACACAATACAATGTGGATGAAGTCAATCGAAAGGTTTTTTTATTAGTATAATGAACCATGGCAGACCAAAAGATTACTCAACTTAACGAGAATACAACTCCTCTTTTGACTGATTTATTGGCTATAGTTGATGACCCTTCAGGTTTAGCCTCAACCCAAAAAATAACTATCAACAATGTCTTGTCTTTTACGCCACTTCTTGCTGGCCGTTCTGGTGGTCAAGTCTTAATTGGCGGTACTGCTGTTGCCGACATTCTCAAACTTCAAGGAACATCAGGTAATGGAACATTAACCTCTCCTGCCGTTCAATTATTAGTAGGCAATAACGGGGATACTGTCGCAATGACAGTTTTAAATAATGACAACGTCGGCATCGGGACGACGGGACCGAATAACAAGTTGCATGTTGTGGGCAATATTGAAGTTGGAGCTTCGTCTGGGACGGGTGTTAATCCAGTTATTTCTAATCCCAATAGCGTTGCAAA
>Ga0172375_10000535_pt1 | contig 60443 bp, 68 predicted proteins | sample LakKiv1m_FD_114537 | JGI IMG/M metagenome (GOLD analysis project Ga0172375, IMG submission 114537) | Freshwater microbial communities from Kabuno Bay, South-Kivu, Congo - kab_092012_11.1m | ecosystem: Environmental > Aquatic > Freshwater > Lake | place: Democratic Republic of the Congo...
AAAAAAGAAAGCCGAAGCCCGCGCGGATTCCTCCCCAGACCCCTCCTCCGCGCGGGCGAGTCCATCACCCCGCCTCCTTTGCCCCAGACATATTGTGGCGGGGTGCATCATTCCTTTTTCTCCCAAAGAATTCGCGCAAATGATACAATTACATCACCAATCGAAACATTTTCGTTTTCTAAACTAAGGAGCGATTTTGCGGAAGCCAAAATCGCGCTATCAATTTCTTTTTCGCCTACGGCGGAAGCGGTGAATTCCCAAAGTTCGCCCCAATGGATATGAACAACTCAAACCAAAACAAATATTTTCTCTATGCGAGGAAATCAACAGAAGATGATGACAAGCAAGTAATGTCTATTGAGGCACAACTTTTTGAATTGAAGGAATATGTTCGCAGAGAAAATATTTCGGTAAAAGAAGTTTTTACCGAATCGAAAAGCGCAAAGAGTACAGGTAGAGAGCAATTTGCCAGAATGATAGACAAGATAGAAGCTGGCGAGGCAAATGGCATACTAGCGTGGCATCCTGACCGCCTAGCGAGAAATAGCGTTGATGGTGGAAAAGTTATCTATCTTGTCGATACTGGCAAAATTGCTTCTTTGCGCTTTCCGCAGTTTTGGTTTGAGCCAACTCCGCAAGGGAAATTTATGTTGCAAGTGGCGTTTGGTCAAAGTAAATATTTCTCAGATAATCTTGTGGAAAATGTGAAGCGTGGAATCCGCCAAAAACTTCGCCGTGGTGAATGGTTAACGAAAGCCCCCTATGGATATGTGAACAATTTGAAAACGAAAACTATTGAACCTCATCCAGTATATTCAAAAATTGTGGTGAGGGCTTTCGAGGAATATGCGAAAAGTATTTACACTATCGAAAAATTGGCGAAGTTTTTGGCGGATTTAGGAATGGTCACCTCCAACCAAACGCCACTTGCCAAAGCTTCCATTGTGCGATTACTCACAAACAGAGCATATCTCGGCTTTATCAAACATCACGATGAATGGCATAATGGAAGCTTTGAGCCAATTCTAACTCCCTCACTCTTTGAAGCAGTTCAGAAAGTGCTAAACACTCGCAAGAAGCCACGAAAGAGCAAAGTGGCACATAATTTCGCTTTTACTGGGTTTGCAAAGTGTGGCGAATGTGGAGGTATGATCACTGCTCAATATGCCATTAACCGATTTGGCACAAAATATACATATTATCGTTGCACAAAAAAGCATGGTGTCTGTTCGCAGTCATATCTCCAAGAAAATATTTTCGCCACACAAATGCAAACACTGCTTCAAACAGTGTCGCTTCCGCTTTCTGAAATTGAGAAAATGGAAATGAGAATTGCACAATGGGAAAAAGAATCAATTTCTAAAAGCGGAAGTGTTGCCCAAGATCTCAAAGAGGCTATTCGAGCAAATCAAGAAAAAATGGATAAATTGGTTTCAGTATATTTAGACGGAGATATTGAACGCGATATATATTTACACAAAAAAGATTTGCTCATGCGAGAAAAAGCCTCTTTGCTTGAATCCGAAAGAGATTTTGGGCAACAGAGAAAGAATTGGGTCGAACCCTTGCGGAGTTTTGTTTTGTCTTTAAAAAAAGCCACAGAATTACAAAGTAGCGACGATTTTTTGGAATGGAAGCAGTTTTTCCAAAAAATCGGCTCTAACCCGGTAATCTTGGACAAAACAGTTCATATCCATTGGGGCGAACTTTGGGAATTCACCTCTTCCGCCATAGGCGGAAAAGAAATTGATAGCGCGATTTTGGCTTCTGCAAAATCGCTCCTTAATTTAGAAAACGAAAATGTTTCGATTGGTGACCCTACCGGGAATCGAACCCGGATTACCGGCTTGAAAAGCCGATGTCCTAACCGTTAGACGATAGGGCCAAGTAATATACATATTATATTATTTTTGGAAAAATGGCAAAAGATGTTAGATTTAAATTATATATGGAGGAGTGGCTGAGTGGTTGAAGGCACCGGTTTCGAAAACCGGCATTGAGGAAACTCAATCGTGAGTTCAAATCTCACCTCCTCCGCATTTACAAATATTATTATTAATTTATAATATTAATATGAATATGGAATTAAATAAAAATAATAATATAGATAAAACAGGGCAGTTAAATCTTATTTTTGATGATCAAGAAAAGGCTAAGGAAAAAGTTATAGAAAAAGATTCAAAAGGGAGAACTCTTAGTGATATAATAATAGAAAGTAAAACTCTAAGTCAGAAAGTTATTGATAGTATTCTTTATAAAGATGGTGAATTTTATATTGAGGATATGATTGCTGACAAATGGATTTCTATTAATAATGAATTAGATGAAAGAAATTCAGAATCATATAGAAAAGGAGAGTATTAATTTATTTAGTATGTAAAGTTATATAAATATCTTCTATTGCTTTTACTGCGTCTCCACAGGCGATATTATTTTGATTATATAAAATATTTGTACAATCTCCAGCAGCCCAGATACCAGGGGTTTCAGATTTTCCTGTCCATGGGTCAATTTTAATTTTTCCAACTTTATCAAGAGCAACTATATCTTTTACAAAAGTAGTATTTGGGATTTGGCCTATTTCAACAAAAATCCCAGAAACTTTTAATTCTTTTTCTTCGCCTGTTTCTTTATCTTTTATAATCAATCCATCAACAAAATTTTCTCCTTTTATTTCTAAAATATCGGAGTTAATTATGATTTTTATTTTTGGATTTTTTGAAACTTTCTCAACTGTTATTTCATCCGCTCTAAAATTTCTACTTCTACTTATTAATGTTACAGAATTGCAATAAGAAAGTAATTGAGAAGCACTTTCAAATGCGGCATTACCTCCACCTATAACAGCAACATCTGCTCCAGAGAACATCGGGCCATCACAAGTAGCGCAATAGGTGAGTCCTTTGTGTTCAAGTTTGTCTGCATTTTTTGCGTCTAATTTTCTACGAGAACTTCCTGTTGCCATTAATATTGTTTTTGATTCAAATTCTTCTCCAGAATCAGTTTTTATTTTAAAAATATCGTTTGCCTTTATTACTTCAATTACTTTCATCCCTTCTTTAACTTGCAATATTTTTCCAGCATTTGCCATAACGTGGTCTTTAATATTTTGAGATAATTTAGCCCCAGAGATTTCTATCGTTCCGATCCAGTTATAAATTTTTTCTGATACTATAGATTGTCCACCAAATTCAGAAGTTACGAATAATGTGTTTAAACGTTTACGACAAGCATAAATAGCTGCCGCTCCTCCTGCTGGTCCTCCACCAATAATTGTTAAATCGTATAACATATAGTAATTTATTTTTTATTTCTTCTTAAGAAAGCTGGAACTGCGCTCCAGTCTTCAGTATCATCTATAATGATTTCTTCAATGATTTCATTTTTCTTTTCTATTTTTTTATTAAAATCTGTGTTGTTTACATTTAACCCTTGTAGGTTATTGTGAATTTCTTTTTTTATCACTTGAGAATTTTCCCCTTTTAGGGAATTTTGACTAGAATTATTTGATCCATATGATGTATTTGTGAATAGAGTTTTTCTTGGAATGTCAGTAGGGAAGTTTGTAGCAATAACTGTAACTTTTAATTCTCCTTTCTTTAATTTATCATCATGAATAGTTCCGAATATAACTTTTGCATCTTTATCAATAGATTCTGTAATAATCTTTGCAGCTTCTTGTATTTCATGAATTGTTATATCTTCTCCGCCTGAAATAGCAAACAATACTCCTTTTGCGCCATTTATCGAAACTTCAAGAAGAGGGGAATTAATAGCTTGTAATGCAGCTTTTTCCGCACGTTTTTCACCTGAAGCTGAACCTATACCCATAAGTGCTGAGCCAGCGTCTGACATAATAGCTCTAATATCAGCGAAGTCTACATTTATGATTCCTGGGGTTGTAATAAGATCTGAGATCCCTTCAACTGCTTGTCTTAAAACATCGTCGCAAGTAGCAAAAGCATTTTTAAAGTTTGTATTTTTATCAGATATTTGTAGTAATTTATCATTTGGAATAATGATAATAGCATCTACTTCTTTTGCTAGATCTTCTATTCCTTTTTCTGCTATTTTTGTTCTGAAGTTACCTTCAAAGAAAAATGGTTTTGTTACGACTGCTACTGTTAAGATACCTTGTTCTTTTGCGGCTCTTGCTACTGTAGGGGCTGCTCCTGTACCTGTACCTCCACCCATTCCACAAGCTATAAAGACCATATCAGCTCCTTTTATAACATCTTGAATTTCAGATTTAGTTTCTTCAGCTGCTTTTCTTCCAACTTCTGGATCCATACCAGCTCCAAGTCCTTTTGTTAGATTTTTACCAATGTGAATTTTTTTCTCAGCAAGAGAATTGTGTAGATCTTGAGTATCAGTATTCATACAAATAAATTCAACACTTTTTACTTTTGAATTTATCATATGATTGAGAGCATTTTTTCCAGAACCTCCAACTCCGATGACTTTAATTCTAGCGAAACTTTCTATTGCTGGGTTTACTTTTGGCATATATTTTTTAGTTTATTTTATAATAAAAATTTATTTATCTTATATAAGTTCTATAATACCAGAAAATTTAAAAAAACAAAATTTTTACTTTTTTTAGAGAAAATTTTATATAAAACGTGTTTTTAAAAATTAAGGTAAAAGTTGCTTAGTTATTGATTTTATTGTGTTTTTTAAGTCTTTAAAGAAATTTAGGAAGTTTCCTTTTGAATAATTTTCGCCATCTTTATTAGACATTATAAGTCCCAAAGCAGTAAACCAAGATGAATCACGAAGTTTTGTTTTTATTGTGCCAAACATTTCTGTTGTTCCTATTTTTGATGGAAGTTTCAAAATATTTTTTGATAATTCTTCAAGTCTTGGAGTGTTTGCTCCACCTCCAATGAAAACTATACCAGCAGGAAGAAGCTCATTTCTTTTTATTTTCTTTAAATGATTTTCTATTAATTCAAATATATCAGTAAGTCTAGCCCCGATTATTTCATCTAATTTTTTCTTTGAATAATCTAGAGTAATATTTCCATGTTTGAAACTTTCCGCTTTTTCAAGAGGGATTTTGAATCCTAATGCAATATCGTTTGTTATATCTGATGAGCCTATTGAAAATACATGAAGAGATATAAGTGAACCATTTTCAAATACTGATATTGAAACTGTTTCTGATCCTATATTCACCAAAGCTGACCCTACGACTTTTTGTTTTTTTGATAATGCTATATGGCTACCAGCTATAGGTGAAGCCATCACGTCTATTGTTTCTATTCCAGCACCAGATACTACTGCTAATAGATCTTCTAAATGTTGACTTGAACATGTAACAAAAAGAGTTTTTACTTCAAGTTTTGTGCCACACATACCTTCTGGTTGGCCGAGTACTTCTTTGCCATCTAATTTAAAAGAAATAGGAAAAGTATGAATAATTTTTTTATTATTTAAGGTTAGATTATTTTCACTATCTTCAAGTGCTTTATTTATATCTAAATTAGTTATTTCACCATTAGCTTTAGAAATGATAGCTATACCAGAGGACATATCTCCACGTAGAGTGATACTATTTATAGAAATGAATGCACGTTTAATTTTTATGCCAGAAGTTTTTTCTGCGATATTTATTGCATTTTTAAGTGAAGTGATTGCTTCATGTAGATTAGAAACATATCCATGTCTTATTCCTTTAGTTTCAACTTCACCAATACCAATAACCTTAGGATCTTTTTCTCCCTTTAAAAATTCTCCTACTATAACTCTTGTCATTAAGGAGCCTATGTCTATTCCTACAGAAATATTTTTGATCATATTTTTTTTCTTCTCTCTCCATTCTACTACTATGTTCCATTCCTTTCAAATGAAGCATTCCGTGGATAACTAAGAATCCTAATAATTCAGCAAAAGTTCTATCAAATTTTTTTAATTCTCGTTTTACAATAGATGGGCATATCACTATTTCTCCAAAATTTTTATCTAAAGGAAAAGATAAAATATTTGTTGGGTTATTTTTCTGTCTATATAAATTATTTAGTTCTTTAGATTTTTTTTCTCCCACGAAAGCAAGAGATAGGGAATAGTCTTTTCCTAAAATATCATTTTTAATGATAGCAAAAGGCAAGCTAGGGAGCTTGCCTTTTGTTTTGTTTATTTTAGAGAAATTATCTAACATACTATTTTATCTTTCCAAGTTTGCGTAGCTTTTCTATCTCTTTTCTTCTAGTTATTCTTCTGATTGCACTTTTTTTAATTTTCAATTTTGACTCCTTTCTTTCGTTGTATCTTGAACCTTTAACTTTTTGAATTATGCTTGATTCTTGAATTCTACGAGAAAAACGACGCAATACACTTGCATTGTTTTCGTTTGGGTTCTTTTTTATTTCTATAACTGTTTTTGCCATATGTGTAATAGATTATCATAAATAAAATTTATAGCAAGTTTTTATGTTTAAATTCTTATGTATATTTACAGATGTTAAAAAATATGCTATCTTAAAAAAAATTTGTAAATTTAAATAAATAAACTTAAAACTTATTAATTATGACAGAGACAATTAATCTTTTTAAACAAGGAGTTTTATTGAAAAATAAAATCGAGGACCTTCAGATTTTATTAAAAGTTGAGTTAAATAAAAAAGAATCAGATAAAACTCGGAATGAAGATTCTGTTCGTGGTTTATTACATCAAAAAGGAAACGAATTAACAAAATTAAAAGTTTTTTTTTCTAAAATGATGTTAGATAAATTTTACGAAATGGATCCTTTAAAATTTAAATTTTTGAAATTTGAATCATCCGGAATATGGGGGAGAAATATTGGTGAAGAATTATTTTTCGTTATTGCTAATATTTTTTTTGAAAATCATTTGTATCAATGTAAGTCAACTTTTGTGTTTTTTAATTGTTTTTTTGTAGAATTTTTAAAAGGTATTAATTTTAAGAATTATCAAGTTGCAGTTGCTGAAATCACAAATATTTTTAGTAAAGAATATTTAGAAGAAGGAAAGAAGTTTTCTATTTTTTTAGTAAAAATAGAAAACTGTCATTCTTCTTTTAAGTTTGATTTTAAATGGGATTAATTACTAACCCCACATTAATTAATTTAATGTGGGGTTGTTTTTTTTGTTTAAAAAAGTTAAGATTATCTTGAAATTATAAATAGATTTCGAGTATTAATATTTTATATATGGCACAAATAGATTACATAACAGAAGAAAAGAAAAAAGCTCTTGAAGAAGAATTAAAAGATTTAAAAGGTCCAAAACGCAAAGAAATTTTGGAAACTTTAGAGTATGCAAAATCATTAGGTGATCTTTCTGAAAATGCTGAATATCACCAAGCAAGAGAAGATCAAGGGAAACTTGAGGCACGTATTCAAAAAGTAGAACAGATTTTACAATCTTCACAAGTTGCTTCTATAAATAGTGGAGATACTATTAGTGTTGGTTCTAAGGTTGTGGTGCAAAAAGAAGGAACAAATGAAGAAAAGACTTTTCAAATTGTTGGTTCAGAAGAAGCAGATATGGCACAAGGTAAAATCTCAAATAGATCTCCTTTTGGTGATGCTCTTTTTGGAAAGAAAAAAGGAGAAAATATTTCTTTTAATACTCCAAACGGTGTAGTAAATTATAAAATTGTAAGTGTATCTTAAAATTTAAGATGATTAACTTTAAAAACTTTATAACTTTCAACTTTTAACTAAATTTATGTCTTCAATTGATGAAATTAGGGATATTAGAATAAAAAAATTTGAACTCTTAAAACAAAGAGGTATTAATCCATATCCAGCAGAATCAAAAAGAGAATTGGCTATAAATAAAGTTATAGAAAATTTTGATGATTTAGCCTCGCCCGTAGGCTCTGGGCCGAGGGAAAAAAGGGGAGAAGAAAAATGGATTGGAGGAAGAATAATGTCTGTACGTGGGCAAGGCGCAATTATTTTTATAACTCTTAATGATGGTACTGGGAATTTCCAAGCACTTCTTAAAAAAGATTCTATTGGTGATGAAAAGTTTGATTTCTTTAATGAGGTAGTTGATATAGGAGACTTCATAGAAGTATATGGTAATTTTTTTATAACAAAAAGAGGGGAGAAAACAATTGAGATAAAAGAATGGAGAATGCTTTCAAAAAGTCTTCGCCCTTTGCCTGAAAAATGGCATGGATTACAAGATGTAGAAGAAAGATTTAGAAAAAGATATTTAGATATTTTAATGAATAGTGAGATAAAAGATCTTTTTGGAAAGAAGGCTAAATTTTGGGATTCAATGAGATCTTTTTTGAAAAAAGAAGGCTTTTTAGAAGTAGAAACTCCTACATTAGAAGTAACTACAGGTGGAGCAGAAGCAAGGCCTTTTAAAACACATCACAATGATTTTGATATAGATGTTTATCTGAGAATTTCAGTTGGAGAACTTTGGCAGAAAAGACTTTTGGCTGCAGGTTTCCCAAGAGTTTTTGAGATAGGTAGAGTTTATCGTAATGAAGGAACAAGCCCAGAACATCTTCAGGAATTTACCAATATGGAATTTTATGCTGGTTATATGGATTATAATCAAGGGATAGAATTAACAGAAAGAATGATTAAAGAAGTTGTGCAGGAAACTTTTGGAACATTAATTTTTGAAATTCATGGAAAAAAAGTTGATTTATCAGGAAAATGGGAAAAAATTTCTTATGTTGATACAATTAAAAAAATGCTTGATATAGATGTGCTTTCTGCTAGTGAAAAGGAAATGGAAGAAAAACTTGATGAACTTAAAGTAAAGTATGAAGGGACAAATAGAGAAAGACTTACTGATTCACTTTGGAAAGTTTGCAGGAAACAAATTATAGGACCTGTTTGGCTTGTGGATGTTCCAAAACTCGTATCTCCACTTTCAAAAGAAAAACAAGAAAATCCACTTTTAACAGAACGTGTGCAACTTATTTTAGCTGGAGCAGAATGTACAAATGGATTTTCTGAATTAAATGATCCGATTGATCAAAGTAATAGATTTGAATTACAAAAAGAATTATTAGAGAAAGGGGATGAAGAAGCGATGATGCCAGATTGGGAATTCGTAGAAATGCTTGAGCATGGTATGCCACCAGCTTTTGGTTTTGGAATTGGGGGAGAAAGATTGTTTGCAATGCTTGTTGATAAACCACTTCGCGAGACTCAACTCTTTCCATTAATGCGACCTAAAAAAGATTAATTTAAAATAAAAAAAAGCGAACCTATGTGTTCGCTTTTTAAGTTTATAAAAATACATTATTCAAAAATTCCATAATCAAAAAGATTATCTGCAAACCCTAAATTGTCGAATATTCTACTATTAAAAAAACTTTTGTTCTGATATTTTTTTAATCCACGAATAACTTCTTTTAGTTCTTTACTTACTTTGTTTTTTCTTTTTGGAATTGGAATAGTAATTTTTTGGTATTTTTTTAAATTACGAATAACTTCTTTTAGTTCTTCGCTTACCCCATTTCTCCTTTTTAAGGTAGGGATAGTTTCTTTTATTTTTCCCATATTTTTTATATTTAATTGTTGTGTTTGTACAAATTTTGATTCGTCTTAGTATACAATAAAAAATTTAAATTACAAATTGATGTGGTTGTAGAGTTATCCACAGATTTTATTTGGTTGTGTGGGAGATAGTGGTTTATAATATATATTAAGTGGGAAGAAGTGGGAAATAATAAATTTATGCTTATAGGAGAATACATACACACAATAGATGAAAAAAACAGAGTATCGCTTCCAGCGAAATTCAGGAAAGAGATGGGTAAGCGTGTAATTATTGCTCCCTCTCCAGATCAATGTTTGTTCATTTTTACAATGAAAGAGTGGACTAAAGTTTCAGGTCGTTTAACTGATCATAATAACGAACTTTCTTTTTTAAAATCAGATAAAAGAAGTTTTAATCGTTTTATGCTTGGTCGTGCTTCTGATGTGGAAGTTGATTCTATCGGTAGAATCTTAGTTCCAGATTTTTTGAAAGATCGTATTGGTTTAAAGAACAAAGCTGCGTTGGTTGGAGTTGGAGATAGAGTTGAAATTTGGAACGATAAGACTTGGCAAACATATAAGGAAGATGGAGAAAAAATGGCTGAATCTTTAGCAGAAAAATTAGGAAGTGATAAGTAAAATGGAAAGCGTACACAAAACAGTTCTTTTAAATGAAACAATAGACGGATTGAATTTACAAAATAAATCGATTGTTCTTGATTGTACTTTTGGTGGAGGTGGTCATAGCTTGGAAATTTGCAACAGATATAAGGATGTAAAAATAATTGCAATTGATCAAGATGTTGGTGCTTGGGATAAATCAAAAAGTAAATTTGAAGGATGCAACTGTAAGGTTATTTTTAAAAATTCAAATTTTGGGGATTTAGATAAAGTTTTAGAAAATGAAGGGATAAGTGAAGTAGATGGAATTATTTTTGATTTAGGTTTAAGTTCTGATCAATTAGAGAATTCTGGTAGAGGATTTTCTTTTATGAAAGATGAGCCATTGCTCATGACGATGAAAGAAAATCCTCGCCCAGAAGATTTAACAGCAAAGGATGTTGTTAATACTTGGGGAGAGAAAAATTTAGCAGATATTATCTATGGTTATGGAGAAGAAAGATTTTCAAGAAAAATAGCCAAAGGGATAGTCGATGCAAGGCAAAAGAAAGAGATAAATACAACTTTTGACTTAGTAGAGATCTTAAAGAATGTGTTACCAGGAAGTTATAAGAAAGGAAGGTTGCATTTTGCGACAAAAACATTTCAAGCCTTAAGAATAGCCGTAAATGACGAATTGGGAGTTTTACAAAAAGGTTTAGAAAAAGGATTAAATGTTTTAAAACAAAATGGAAGGATGTCAGTAATATCATTTCATAGTTTAGAAGATAGGGTAGTGAAAAGATTTTTTAAAGAAAATGAAAAAGATAAAAAAGTAATATTAATAAATAAAAAAGTTATTACAGCGGGTGATGAAGAATTAAAAAATAATCCAAGATCAAGAAGTGCAAAATTAAGAATTTTAGAAAAAATTATATGAGACAAGCAACATTAAAATTAAAGAGTTACGCTTCAAATGTAAACATAATAAACAACTATGATATGCAAAAGCGTATTTTCAATATGATGCTTTGGTCTTTAGGGATTTTAGCTTTTGTTTATGTTTTAATTTTAGGTAATATGGTTTTTAATATAGTAGAACGTCGTGTTTTAGAAGCTGATGCACGTAATCTTTCTAGTGAAATTGGTGAACTTGAACTTCAATATTTATCAGCTTCTGATAAAATTGATCTTGCTTTAGCAGAATCTTTAGGATTTAAAGAAGTGAAAACAAAATTTGCAACTCGAAAAGCTCTTGGGTATAGATCTATTGGTGAATCTATTGGTAGCACTAAGTTAGCTACAAATGAATTATAGTTTTTTTTCTAGAATTAAAATATTGTCTTTTTGTATTTTAGTTTTTTCTGTTATTTTAGTGGCAAAGCTTTTTTTAGTTCAAGTTGTGCATCAAAATTCTTATTCAGAAAAAGCTGATCATCAATATGTGACTCCATCTTCTAATATTTTTGAACGTGGGACTGTATTTTTCAGTCGTAAAGATGGGCAACTTGTTTCTGCTGCGATGCAGACTGCGGGATTTAAATTAGCTATTAAACCCAGTGAAATATCAGACGCTGAAAGTGCTTATCTGAAGTTATCAGAAAAGATTATCATTGATCATGATGATTTTTTATCAAAAGCTGAAAAGAAAAAAGATCCATATGAAGAAATAATAAATCATCTTTCAAAAGTAGATGCCGATGCTATTTCTGCTTTTAAAATTCCTGGTGTTTATATTTATAAAGAAAAGTGGCGTTTTTATCCAGGAAATAATTTAGCCTCACATACGATAGGATTTTTGGGTTATAAAGGTGACGAATTAAGTGGACGTTATGGTATTGAAAGGCAGTATAATAAGGAATTGGCAAGAGATAAAGATAATCCATATGTTAATTTTTTTGCTGAGGTTTTTTCAAATATAAATAAAACTTTATTTAAAAATGATGTAAAAGCAGGTAATGTCATTACTACAATAGAACCTGTTGTTCAAGGTTTTTTTGAAAAGAAGCTTAATGAAGTTAAACAAAAATATAATGTAGATTCTATTGGTGGAATAATAATGGATCCTAAAGATGGATCTATTTATGCAATGAGCGTAAAGCCTGATTTTGATCCTAATAATATTTCTAAAACAAAAGAAGTTTCTGTGTTTTCAAATCCTTTAGTGGAAAATGTTTTTGAATTTGGTTCTGTTGTGAAGCCTTTAGTTATGGCTGCAGCACTTGATATGGGTTTAGTAACAGCAGAAACTAAATATGAAGATAAGGGTTCTGTAATTGTTGAAAAAAAACAAATATATAATTTTGATAAAAAAGCTCGTGGGGTTGTGAATATGCAAGAAGTATTAAATCAATCATTAAATACAGGGATGGTTTTTGTTTATAATAAATTAGGAAATCAAAATATAAGAAATTATTTACTTTCTTATAATTTAGGGAAAAAGACAGGTATTGATTTACCAAATGAAACTAGTGGATTAGTCTCAAACTTACAAAGTCCTAGAAATTTAGAATATGCAAATGCTTCTTTCGGGCAAGGTATCGCCATGACTCCAGTTGAGATGATCAGAGCTTTAGCATCGCTTTCTAATGGAGGGAATCTTGTTGTCCCTCATATTGTAAAGACTCTTAAATATGATGATGGTACAAAGAAAGATATGGTTTATGAAACTTCACGTGCAAAAATTTCAGAAAAAACTTCAGAGGAAATTACAAGAATGTTGGTGACAGTGATGGATAAATCACTCAAAGGTGGTCTTGCAAAAATGGGTCATTATTCTGTCGCAGTAAAAACTGGTACAGCACAAGTTGCGAAAGAAGATGGTCGAGGATATTATGAAGATAGGCATACGCATTCTTTTTTTGGATATTTTCCAGCGTATGATCCTAAGTTTATAGTTTTCCTTTATGCAGTAAATCCTAAAGGTGTGCCTTATGCTTCACAGACTTGGGCAGACCCATTTTTGGATATAACAAAATTTTTACTTAATTATTATGAAGTTCCACCCGATAGATAATTTGTTGTAATATAAATTTATGAAAGAAACTTTTAAAAAAATAATATCTTTAATTTTAAAAATAGAATCACAGCTTGTGCTTTGGAAATACAAACCAAAGATTGTTACTATTACCGGCTCAGTAGGAAAAACTTCTACAAAAGATGCTGTATATGCTATAATCTCGCAATTTGCTTATGTTAGAAAAAGTGAAAAAAGTTATAATAGTGAGATAGGATTACCTCTTACGATATTAGGATGTTCAAATGGTTGGGATGATCCATATGTATGGTTTAAGAATATTTTAAAGGGTTTATGGCTTTTTTTGATACCTCATATTTATCCTAAATGGCTTGTACTTGAAGTAGGAGTAGGGAAACCAGGTGATATGAAGAATACAGCTTCTTGGTTAAAATCTGATGCAGTTATATTGACAACAATAGGTGAAACTCCAGTACATATAGAATTTTTTAATTCACGTGAACATTTAATAAAAGAAAAAAGTGGGCTTATAAAAACATTAAAAAAAGATGGACTTTTAGTTTTGAATTTTGATGATGAAGCTGTGATAGGGATGAAAAATAAAATAAAAAGTAAAATGATAACTTATGGTTTTAAAGAAGGAGCTGATGTTTTTGGTTCTGAAGAAAATATTTTTTATACAAAAGAGGGGAAACTTCAAGGTATAATTTTTAGAGTAGATAAAGATGGTAAAAGTTTACCAGTTATCATAGAGGGTGTTTTTGGGAGAAATCATGTATATGCATCATTAGCATCTTTAGCCTTAGCCTTTGGTTTGAAATTTAATATGCTTAATGCTGTTGAGGCATTAAAAAGATATGAATTTCCTCCAGGAAGAATGTGTTTATTGGAAGGTATAAATGATTCTTTGATTATAGATGATACATATAATTCTTCCCCATTTGCTTGTGAGGCAGCTTTGAAAACTTTGTCAGAAATAAAATTAAGGGGTAGAAAAATAGCAGTATTAGGAGATATGTTAGAGCTCGGTAAATATACAGAAGAAGCTCATAAAAATATAGGAAAAATTGTAGAAGAAAATGTGAAAATACTTATTGTTGTTGGGCATAGAGCTCAGAAAATAAAAGAAGGAGCATTAGAATTTGGAATGGGAGAGAAAGATATTTATGAATTTTTAAATTCTAAAGAAGCAGGAGAATTCTTGAAAACTTTTATAAATAAGAATGATCTTATTCTTATTAAAGGTTCTCAAGGTATGCGTATGGAGCGGGCAGTTGAAATGATACTTAAAGATAAAGAAAATAAAGATAAATTATTAGTGCGACAAGATAAAGAATGGATAAATAAAGAATAAATAAAAAAGTCTCGTTTAGAATTAATCTAAACGAGACTTTTAAGTTTTTAAGAAAATTATTTTTTTCTTCTTTTTGGGTTTTCAGATAATACCATTCTTATGGTATTATCTTTTTTAATGATAATAGTGACAAAACTACTGTCACATTTTGCTGTAAATTTTGCTGGATCATACGGGTCAGCTTCAATACTTTTAAAAGTATTATCTCCTAAAACCAGTGATCCATAAACATTAACAAAGAAAAATTTGTTTTTATAATCTTCCACCCAAGTACACCCATTTACAAAATCACCTACATCCTGAAATTTTTCTTTAGACCAACTTTTAGGTTGGGAACCTGTTGTGTCTATAAAAAATGAATCACCTTCTTCGTTTTCAACAGCAGCAAGTCCGTAGTTAAATGGTCTGACTTCTATATATACTTTTTGATATAAAGGTTTTCCATTTTTTGTAATATGAAATTTTCCATTACTGTTTTCTGCTATAGAAAAACCATTAACAAATTCACTAACCCATATATATTTTTGGGTATAAGCAGGTTTTCCATTTGGTTTAATGTGGAAGAATTTCTTTTCAAAATTTTCTACCCAAGCAAGAGTATCTTCATCTACTATTTGAAATTCACCAATTTCTTTAAAACGAATTGGTTTCTTTTTACTTCCATAAAGAGGAGATCCATCTGTTTTAGTATGGAACATTCCATCTTTATCGGATGCTTTAGAAAATGGTAGTTTTTCATTTTGCCCAAAAGACAAATTTACAAAAATTGTTCCAAGAACAATAAATGCTGTTAAAGTGATTTTTTTCATAATATTCAATTTTAAATTTACAAAATAATTATTTATTGTTTGATTTAATACTACTATATTTTATATTATTTGTCAAGTAATTTTTTAAAAATTTACTTTTAATATATATATATAATATACTTATGCAAAAAATAGCAACAAAAATATTTATTATTTCTTCCATAGTTTTTGTAATTATCGGTAGTGTTATGATACTTACTGGTGGACCTGATAAAGGAGGAATAATACAAAAATTATTTTTTATAAATGTGTTTGTGATATTATCTTCGTTTGCACTTAGTGTTGCTGGTAAATATCTCTCAAGTTGATTATTATACTAATTCATTTTATGAACGAAATTTCATATTTCTCCTATTTTTCTTTTAGAGACTTTTATGACATGAGGTGCTAATGCATAGTTCAGTTTTTTTATTTTGGTGAAATTAGCAAAAATAAAAGATAAAATTATAATTTTATTTTACTTTATTATATTTTTCTTTAATAATTGTTATTAAAGTTTCACGTAAGGACTCTCTGGTTTTTTCTCTATAATTTTTAAATTCTTGTTTCTTGTTTTCATCTTGATTATAAATTTCTTTACTTTTTGCCCAATCTTTTAATTCTTGATTTTCTTCATAAGTAGAGGTATAAAAACTACCATAAATAATTTTATTTGGTTTAAGTTCTGGATGTAATAAAAAATAATTTTCCCAATATTCTTTACTAGAAATAGTATTTTCTGGTTTTTTAAACCCTCCGTTTTTATTAATAATTGGTTTTCCATTTTCTAATATATATTGTGAGCCAGTTTTTGGATCAACTTGGATATCATCTGTTATACATAAAATTCCAGCATTTATTGGTATACCTTTCCCAAAGTTAAAGATCTCAAAATCATTATATTGTTGTTTTATACCTCCGCTATTATAATAATGTCCTTGACCAATAGTTATCTGACTTTCTCGTGTTGAGTGATAAAAATCATTTTGTAAAATATATTCCACTGGATAGTAAAAATAGAATTTATAATCATTTTCTCCACCGTACATATTGTGTAAATCTTTTCCATAAGAGACATGACTTGATTCTCTATCTAAAAAATATGGTGTCCCATAGTTAGACAGAGCATTGTCCACAATTTCTTCTATTGTTTTTCCTTTCTCTATTTGCTCTTTTATAAATTCTTGATTAATTAAAGATTCAGCGCGTTCTTTATCAGAAATAACTGTTGTTGTACAATCTTTAATGTACCCATCTTTTAGTAGTGGTGTAAAACTATCAATAAATTTTCCTTCTCCTGCAGTATGTCCACCACCAGTAGACATAAAAGTGTTTTCTCTAACACCAAATCGTGTTACATGATAAAAAGCTTCTCCTGACAGTCTTTTTGAAAGAACAATAAAATCTTCTAAAGACATTTTTTCCATTGATTCTGTAGATAAATAAATTGTCTTTTCTTCTTCTGTTAAAGGAGAATTTTTTAAAATTTCTGCAAATTTTATTTTATAATCCTTTTTTATTTCATCTATGTTATATTCTTTCTCTATCTTTAATAGTTCATTTAAAAATACTTCCTCTTTACGAAATTTTTCAGTCTTAAATATTCTACCCCAAATATTCTTTTTGATGGTTTCTAATCTTCTTTTTGTATCGGAATATCTATACTCTTCTACTGGAATATTAGTTTTATGAAAATCACTAAAAGTACTAGGTTTTTTTCTGGCTTCTCGCAACTTATCAGCAGTTTTTTTTCGGAGATTACTAGCTAATTCTTTTGCAAATTTTCTTTCTAAATTCATAATTTATTTATTATAGCATTTTTCTCCCAGTATTTATAATTTCTAGAATCTCTCTTTTTGTGACCCTACCGGGAATCGAACCCGAATTTAATCCTTGAGAAGGATCCGTCCTAGCCGTTAGACGATAGGGCCATTTGGAAAATATAACATTTTTATATAAAAAATAAAACACATCAGTGAAGATGTGTTTTATAAATTAATAATTTTTTCTACATTTTTTTAACCGGGAATCTTTTTCTTTTATTTTTGATATTTTTTGATTTTGTTTTTGCGATTCGGTCAAATCTATCTGGGAATAAATAAGCCCCAAAAACTTCTCCGGGTCTTAACGGTAATCCATTTTTTCTGTTCGACATAAGATTAAATTATTAGTTAAACATAAAGAACGTTAATATATTGAATATATAATAGCAGATAATATTTTTTTGTCAAATAACTTATTTTAAATAAAAAAATGCACTCGAAAGTGCATTCATTTTAATTTTTTTAATTTAATTAAATCTACCTCTTACTTTTCTTGGACCGCGTCCTTTTGATTGCCTGTTCCATTTGTTGATTCTAATTTTAAAATCTAAACTTTTTGTAGTTGTAGTTTTTTCTAATCTTCTTTCGAGATTTCTTTTAATATGCATGTTTGTAGTCATAAAATTAAATTTATTAAATTAAACAAAAAGAACTTTATTATCTTTTAATAATATCAAATAATATTTATTTTATCAAAAATTTAATTTTCTATTTTTGGTTTTTCTATCTCAAGAGTAGAAATCTCTGGGCTTGATCCGGCGATACGTAATACATCTTTATCAATTTTTCTCAGCTCTTTATTTGAAGTATTGTAATGATTTACAACTGTACCAAGCGCGTTGCCAAGCTTTGCATGATATTCGTCATAAGATTTTAAATGCTTACCTAAATCTTCAACTTTTTTGATTATTTCTTTTGCTGATTCTTCTATCTGCATAGCCTTTAAACCTTGTAAAACTGTCTGCAAATAAGCGAGGAATGAAGTAGGTGAGGTGATTATCACTTTATATTTACCAGCGGCTCGTTGGATCAAATTTTCAGCATTTTCTTCTATTGAGCCAACTTTATTTATCAATAAATCATAATAAATAGCTTCATGAGGAATAAACATAAAAGCAAAATCTGTCGTGCCTTGTGAAGGTTGGATATATTTTGAAGTTTCAGTAATTCTGTTTTTTAAATCATTTACGAAAATAGTTTCTAATTTTTTCTTTTCTGCAGGATTTCTTTCTTCTATCATTTTGTTGTAATTCTCAAGAGAGAATTTTGAATCTATTGGGATTATTTTATCTTTTACAAAAACTACAGCATCTACGATATTTCCATCAGGGAAAGCATATTGCATCTGGTATGAACCGACAGGGAGGACATTTTTTAAAACTGTTTCTAAATAATATTCACCCAAGATTCCGCGTTGTTTTGGATTTTTTAAAATATCTTGCAAGTTTTGCAATTGATCTGCAAATGAAATTACCTGTTTGTTTGTCTCATCTAATCTTGTGAGTTTTTCCGTCACATCACGAATTATTTTATTTGATTCAGAGGAATGGAATTTTAAACTTTCGTTTACTTGTTTATGGCTTTCACCGAGCTTTTGATCTACTGTCTTTTGCAATTCATTCATTTGCTGTAAAAGAAGGGAAAAGCCAGTGCCGTCATTTTGATTGTTTTGTTTTCTTTTGCCAAACAAAAAATAGGCGAGTATGCCTCCAACTAAAACTGTTATTATAATCCATAAAATATTTTCCATCCTTTCTATTTTAACAGATTTTTAGATATTTCTATGCCTTGACAATTATATATATAATGATATTATTTTAATGAATAAAGTTTTTTAAATATAAACCTGTAGGCGAAAGCTGAATAAAAATTAATTGTTATGAAATCAGTAAGTTATTGTTTTTTTCTTATTTTTTCTGCTATGTGTGGTTTTCTTTCTGTCACGTTGGGTGAGAAATTTGGTATGACACCTTTTGATAGTATAGCCATTTGTATTTTTTTAATTTCATCAATGGGTGTAATTTTGACAGCAATTTTGTCCTTACGCGAAGAAGACGAAAAAGCAAAATAAGAAAAAGAGTAAAAAATAGGACACGCACAAGCGGTCCTTTTTTATTTCCCCAAATAATGTTTTAATGTGTAAACCCAGTCTTCGTCTACTTGATCGCTTTCCATTTTTTGTTTTAAAAGCCATTCTAAATAAGAAGGATCAATTTTTGCGACTTCTTCAATTGTTTTACCATTATGTTTTCCAAATGGAATATATTTCAACAATGAAGGATGTGAAGAAATTTCTATCATTTTTTCAATAGCTTTTTCTTCGTCTAAATTTTCATTTTCCATTAATTTTTTCTTTAATCTTTCAAAAAGTTTTTCTAACACTAAAACATCTCCGAGTGCGTCATGAGCAGTGGCTTCTACTTCAAGCTCTAAAAGATAACGTAAATATTGCAGATTGTATCTTTCTATTTTTCCTTCTGGATCTAGATATCTTGCGAGTCTTAATGTGCATATAGAATTTTTAGGAACTATCCCTTCTTTTTTAATAATCATTAAATCAAATTGTACATTGTGAGCTACAATAACAGAATTTTCATCTTCAAAAAGTTCTTTTATTTTTTTAGAATCAGGACTTTCGTTAAAAGATATTTTGTCTGCAACCATTTTGTTTGTTATGTGGTGTACAGCAGAAGCTTCAGGTGGGATTTTGACTGATGGTTTGTAAAGATTATTAAAAGTTTCATTGCCAGTTTTATAAGCAATTTGGCAAAGAAAATCTTTTTCTGTATTACCAGTTGTCTCTGTGTCAAAAAATATTATTTTCATAGTGCTATTTTAACATATTTTTGTTATAATTCAGCAAGAAGTTTAATTTTTTAAAAGCACACATAATTTTCTGGTGAAAAATTACTCTGCCAGGGCTCTCGGCCTGTGTAAGGCTTTTTAAAAACAAAACTTCTTTAGAATAAATTAAATAAAAAATATATGTTACATGAACAAATTAAAGAAGGTATAAAAGAAGCGATGAAATCTAGAGACACTGTGCGTTTAAATGTTATGCGTGGATTAGTCACAGCTTTTACAAATGAACTGGTTGCTACTGGGAAAACTCCTCAAGATATTTTAGATGATGAAAAGGTAATTGCAGTTATCGCAAGAACAGCTAAACAGCGTAAAGACGCTATAGAGCAATTCACAAAAGGTGGAAGAATGGATTTAGTTGAAGAAGACACAGCTCAATTAAAAATTCTTGAGACTTATTTGCCTAAAATGATGGAGAAGTCGGAAGTTGAAAAGATTGCAAAAGCAAAAAAAGAAGAACTTGGTATCACAGATGCTACAAAAAAAGGAATGCTTATGTCATCTATTATGAAAGATTTAAAAGGTAAAGCATACGGGACTATTGTAAAAGAAGTTGTAGATGCACTATTTTAAAATATATGCACACAGTAAAACTCCTAACAAGTTTAGTAGAGCAACATCAAGTTTTAGTATACGCACTGATTTTTGTTGGGTTGGTTTTTGAAGGTGAATTTATTTTGATAACCACAGGTATTTTAGTGCATTTAGGGGCCCTTAGTTTTCTTTTTGCTTTGATTTTTATTCTTATCGGAGGAGTATGCAAAACATTTTTAGGTTATGAGATAGGTAGATTTATAAATAAAAAATGGGGGCAAACTAAAGCTTTGAAATATCTTGAAAAAAGAGTTTTTACTGTAATGCCTAATTTTAATAAAAAACCATTTTGGTCTATTTTTATTTCAAAATTCATAATGGGACTAAATCATATGGTTATAATTTTTTCAGGATTTGTAAAAATAAATTATAAAAAATATTTAAAAGCTGAATTTATCTCCACTATAATTTGGGCTCCACTTTTGTTGTCTTTAGGATATTTTTTCGGATATACGGCTCTTCATGTAAGTAAAGAAATATGGAGATTTTCTTTGATTGTTTTGCTTCTAGTATTAGGATTCATTGTTTTGGATAAATTTATTGGTTGGTTGTATGTAATTTTTGAAGCATTTCATACAAATGGCAATAGTAATGGTAATAATAATGGGGATATAAAAGAAAATGGAGAAGATAAATAAAAAATTAATAACACACGATGGTTCTTTTCATGCGGATGATATTTTTGCATGCGCAGCGCTTTCTATTTTATTAGAAAAAAAAGGAGAAACTTTTGAAATAATACGTACACGTGATGAAGAAATAATTAAAAATGCAAAAGAAAATGAAAGTTATGTTTTTGATGTTGGAGGAATTTATAATGAGAATTTAAATAGATTTGATCATCATCAAAAAGATTTTAAAGAAAAAAGGGGGAATGGTATTTTGTATTCTTCTTTTGGTCTTGTTTGGAAAAAGTTTGGAGAAGAACTTTGTGGGTCAATTGATATTGCTAATATAGTTGATGAACATCTCGTACAACCTATAGATTCTATTGATAATGGTATTAGTATTTATACATCAAAAATACCAGGAATATTTCCTTATGATATTTCTTATATTGTTTCAATATTTAATTTAAGTTTTAACGACATAGAATCTGATCCTTATAATAAATTTATTAAATTTCTTCCTTTTGCAAAAAATATTCTTTTAAATGAAATAAAAAAATCTAAAGATCAGGAATATATAGAGAAATATATTTTTAGTGTCGTAGAAAAAAAAGATAAAGATTCTAAAATTTTAATTTTAGATGAATATATTCAAAGAGTAGAAATTAATATACAAACAATAAAATATAAAGATATTTTGTTTGTTGTGGTGCCTTCTGATAAAAAATTTAAATCTTGGAAAGTGTTGGCTGTTTCAACTAGCATTAATTCATTTGAAAATAGAAAAAATCTTCCAAGTTCTTGGTCTGGTTTAAAAGATGAAGAATTTCAAAATGTCTCAGGAGTATCAGATGCTTTATTTTGTCACAGAGGACTTTTCTTGGCAGGAGCAACTTCTAAGGAGGGAGCTATTAAATTAGCAGAATTGGCACTAAAAAATTAAAAATCAAAATAAATTTTTATAGGTACGGATTTTTTGAAGCTTAAAAAATCCTGAAATTCTCGCGCCGTCGCGCTCGAAACCCCTTAAAAATCTTATCTAATTTTAGTAATTTATGTTAGTATAATTTTATGGCATTTATAGACGAAATAAAAATACATGCAGAAGCGGGACGTGGTGGAGACGGCGTTGTTCGTTGGCGTCAGGAGAAGTTTGTGCCTAAGGGTGGCCCTGCAGGAGGTGACGGCGGATGTGGCGGAGATTTTTATGCTGTAGCTATTCGTGATGTGCACGCTCTTTCTAGATATAAAGCAAAGAAAGAATTTTATGCTGAACGTGGAGAAGACGGAGGTAAAAAAAGTTTACATGGTAAAAATGGTGAGGATTTTCTGTTGGAATTGCCTGTCGGTTCTATTATTACAAATTTGGCGACTGATGAATCTTGGCAACTCACAGAAGAAGGGCAAAAAGTTTTATTGTTAAAAGGCGGATATGGTGGCTTTGGAAATGAACATTTTAAAAAATCTACAAATACTACTCCAAAAGAAAGTAAGCCAGGACAAGAAGGAGAAAAAGGAGATTTCCAAGTTGAATTAGAACTTTTTGCTGATCTTGGGTTTGTTGGTCTTCCTAATGCTGGTAAATCTTCTCTTTTGAATTCTTTAACTAATGCAAATGCAAAAGTGGCTGATTATGCTTTCACAACTTTAGATCCAAATTTAGGGGATTTTTATGGATATATCATTGCAGATATTCCGGGGGTTATTGAAGGCGCGTCAGAAGGAAAAGGTTTAGGTGTAAAATTTTTGAAACATATTAAAAGGACAAAAATGATAGCGCATCTCGTTTCATTTGAAAATTTATCAAAAGGAACTACAGGGATGATGAAGACACACAAAGAGATTAGAAAAGAATTGGAAGCTTATGATAAGAAAAATGGTTTAGGGGAAGAAGGTCTGTCTTCAAAAGATGAAATAATTGTTTTGACGAAAACTGATGTAGTGGAAGATTCTAAAATAATAAAAAGAGAAGAAGAAAAGTTTAAGAAAATTTCTAAAAAAGTTTTTATATTGTCTTTATATGACGATAAGTCTATAAAAAAATTCAGTGACGAATTAGCCAAAATTTTAAAAAAGAAATAAAATATAATTAAGTAATGAGTAAAAAATATTACCCAACAATTGGTTTAGAAATACATGCGGAACTTAAAACACAAACGAAAATGTTTTGTGGCTGTAAGAACGATCCTGATGAAGAAAAACCAAATGTGAATATTTGCCCTGTTTGTATGGCACATCCCGGAGCTTTGCCTGTTGCTAATAAAAAAGCCATAGAAAATGTAATAAAAGTTGGGTTAGCATTAAATGGACAAATTGCAGATTTTACAGAGTTCGATAGAAAAAATTATTTTTATCCAGATATTCCAAAAGGCTATCAGATTTCTCAATATAAATATCCAATAGTTTCCGGAGGTCATTTAGCAGATTTTGATGTGACTCGTGTGCATTTAGAAGAAGATACAGCGAATAATAAACATGATAGAGGAGATTTCTCGCTTATAGATTTCAATCGTGCAGGTGTGCCATTAATGGAGCTTGTGACAGAACCAAATACTTTTGATGCGACATATGAAGTAGCAGCAAAAAGCGCTTCAGCTTTCGCAAAAGAACTTCAGCTGATACTTTGGTATTTAGGAGTATCTGATGCAAATATGGAAAAAGGAGAAATGCGTGTAGAAGCAAATATCTCAGTTTCAGAAGATAAAAGTAAATTAGGAACAAAAGTTGAGGTTAAAAATTTGAATTCTTTTAAGAGTGTTGAGAAAGCTATTAAATTTGAATTAGATAGAATGGTGGAACTAATAGAGAATGGAAAAGGAAATGAAATAGTACAAGAGACTCGTGGATGGGATGAATCTAAACAAAAAACATTTTCTCAAAGAAAAAAAGAATCAAGTCATGATTATAGATATTTTCCAGAGCCAGATCTTCCAAAGATGAAACTTCATGAAGCTTTTGATTTAGAAAAAATGAAAAGCGAATTACCAGAATTACCAGAACAAATGCGTGTAAGATATAGAAATGATTTTGGAATAAAAGATGAAGATATAGAAGTTTATATTAATGACAAAGAGCTTGGTTTTTGGTTTGAGAAAGTTACTAATTTTTTAAAAGGTCTTTCCTCGGGAAGTGAAACGGACGGAGGTAAGTCCTTGGAAAAAATTCGTTTAGCTTCAAACTATATCACCTCAGATTATTTGGGATTAAAGAAAAATAATGCAGAAATAAAACTTCCATCAGCAGAGAATTTTTCAGAATTGATAAATATGTTAAGTGAAAATCAAATTTCTTCCCGTGTAGCGAAAGATATTTTAGCTATGATTGTTTTAAATGATGAATCTCCAATGAAAATAGCTACTGAAAAAGATTTAATACAGAAAAATGATGAAGGGGCTATCAAAGGAATTGTAGAGAAAGTAATAGGGGAAAATCCAGAAGTTGTGGCTACTTATAAGAGCGGTAAAGAAAACGCTATTATGTCTTTAGTTGGTAAGGTTATAAAAGAAAGTAAAGGTAGCGCTAATCCACAAATGGTTATTAAAATATTAAAAGATTCATTATAATAAAAAATATGAAAGAGCAATTTGAGAAAAATAATATTAAAGATAAAATAATGTTTTCTTTATTATCAAATGGTTTTTGTATAAATCAGAAATATGGAAATAAAGAAACAAATTATTTTGGATTTGATATAAGAAATGATAATAAGATTATGGATTTAATAGAAAAATCTAAATCTTTTATTACTACAACAATTAAAAAAGATAAAGAATATAAAATAGTAGGATTAGCTTTAAACATACTTAATCCTCAAGTTGAAAAATTAAGCAATGAGCAAAGATGGACAACAAGTGGAAGAAATGGATATATATTTGCTGTTATAGAAAATACCCCTAATTTGCCTAATAATATTAATGATATTTTAGAACAAAATGCTATTGAGTCAGCAAAATCTTTCTTTTACCAAATTAAAGATTGGGATAATGCAATTAAAAAGCCAATTGAAATTATTTAAAAATTCTTTATTTATGAAAACTTTACGTGAATATATAAAAGAAGCGGATGAAAAAGGTATAGCAATAGGGCATTTTAATATTTCAAATTTGGAAGCTTTGCATGGTATTTATAATGCTGCGAAAAAATTTAATGTTCCTGTGATAATTGGCCTTTCTGAAGGTGAAGAAGAATTTGTTGGGAAAAATGAAGCTGTCGCTTTGATCAAAGAAATTCGCGAGAAAGATAATTATCCAATATTTTTAAATGCTGATCATCATTATAGTTTTGAAAGTGTTAAAGCTGCGCTTGATGCAGGTTATGATTCTGCGATTATTGATGCAGTTAAATTACCACTTGAAGAAAATATTGCTCTTACAAAAAAATGCGTAGATTATGCGCGTGAACTTTCAAAAAAAGAAAATAGAGATATCTTAATAGAAGCTGAACTTGGTTTCATTGGAACATCTTCAAAAATTTTAGAAGAAATTCCTGAAGGAGTATCAGAAGCCACAATGACGACCAGAGAAGACGCAAAATATTTTGTTGAACAAACAGGGATAGATTTGCTCGCTCCATCTGTCGGTAATGTTCATGGAATGTTAAAAGGAGGCAATCCAAGACTTCATCAAGAAAGAGTGAAAGAAATCAGAGAAGCTACTGGTGTGCCACTTGTTTTACACGGTGGATCAGGGGCAATGAATGAAGATTTTGTTTCTTGTATAAAACAAGGGATAGATATAGTTCATATAAATACAGAAATTCGTGTGGCTTATCGAGATGCATTAAAGAAATTTTTAGATGAAAATCCAAATGAAGTGGCTCCATATAAATTCTTGAAATCAGGAGTAGAAGCTATTGAAAAAGTCGTAGAAGAAAGATTAAAACTATTTAGTGGTATAAAATAAGGATTTTGGGTTGCAATTTAAAAATTTTAATATATACTTTGACTTATGTTAACTTTAAACGCGAAAAATAGGGATATAAATAAAAATTTAGAAGAAATACGAAAAGGAGGTGAATTACCAGCTGTTTTTTATGGAGCTGGTAAAGCAACTACTCCCATTTCAGTACCAAGAATTGAATTCAAAAAAGTATGGGAAAAAGCAGGAGAATCTTCTACTGTTAAAGTTTCAACAGAAGCTGGAGATATTGATGTTTTGATTCATGAAGTTCAAATTGATCCAATAACAGGTGAGCCAATACACATTGATTTTCTAGTTATTGATATGAATAAGAAAATTAAAGTTGAAGTTCCGCTTGATTTTACTGGTGTGTCTGAGGCTGTGAAGAGTGGTTTAGGAATAATGGTAAAAGTATTACATGAAGTTGAAATCGAAGCTCTTCCAAAAGATCTTCCACATAACTTAGTTGTGGATATTTCTAAGCTTGTAACACTCGATAGCCAAATTCTTGTTTCTGATATTACTTTACCTGCAGGTGTGATAATGATAACAAAAGGAATTGAAGTTGTAGCATCTATTGCAGAACAAAAAGAAGAAAAAGAATCAGTTCCAGTTGATCTATCTGCTATTGAAGTAGAAAAGAAAGGAAAGAAAGAAGAGGAAGTTGGATCAGAAGCTGCTCAAGTAGAATAATGTAAAAATTTTAAATAAAATATGTTATAATGAAAGCTATGAGAAGAATTTCCATAGCTTTTATTGTTTTAATTTGTTTTTTAGGGATAACTGGAAAAGTACTAGCAGTAGATTGTTCAGATTCTTCATATGCTAAAGATCATGAAGCTTATTGTCGTGATGAATTAAAAAATATTGAAGCTGAGCTTGCTAGTTTAATAAAACAAGTTGAAAATCAAAATAAAAAAAGTACAAACTATGCATCAGAAGTTAATAAACTTACCACACAAATTAATGCTTTAAAAGTAAAAATAAAAGCACGTAGTCTTGTAATAGCTCAATTAAAAAATAATATAAATAAAAAATTAAATACAATCAATTCTCTTTCTGAAAAAATAAAACGTGAACATGAATCTTTAGCTCAACTTTTAAGAAATACAAATGAATTTGATAATGAAAATATAGTTCATTTAATTTTATCAGATGAAAGTATTTCTGATTTTTATTCTGATTTAGAATCTTATGCTTCAATAAAACAAGCCGTAAAGTCTTCTGTCGAAGAAATTACTGGAGTTAAAATAGAAACAGAAGAGCAAAAGAAAGATTTAGAAGTAAAACAAGATGCAGAACTTGATGCAAAATATGAATTAGAAAGTGCTCAAAAAAAAGCGGCACAGTTAGAAGCTGAGAATAGTAAGCTTTTAGCTGCTTCAAAAGACAAGGAAGCTGCTTATAAAAAATTAGCAGCAGACAGAAAATCAAAAGCAGATGCTATTCGTAGTGCGTTGTTTAGACTTGCTGGTATAGCTGAAAGTCAGGCAATTGATTTCGGAACAGCTTTGAGATATGCAAATGAAGCAAAAGATAAATTTGGCATTGATCCAGCATTCTTACTTGCAGTATTAACTCAAGAGACAAATTTAGGAGCAAATGTGGGACAATGTTATTTAACTGATCAAATTACTGGCGCAGGAGTTGGTAAAAATACTGGTAAGGAATTTAAAAATGTTATGAAGCCGATGGGACTTTCTGGAAGAAAAGGAGATATTGAAGATTTTCTAAGCATAACTTCCAGTCTTGGTAGAATTTGGAACAAGACGGCTGTTTCTTGCCCTATACCTTCTGTTGGTGGTTATGGTGGAGCTATGGGTCCTGCACAATTTATTCCTTCAACATGGGCAGGTTATGTTAGTCGTTTAAAGAATGTATTAGGTCATTCTCCAGATCCTTGGGAACCTAGAGATGCTTTCTTTGCTTCAGCTATGCTTTTGACAGATAAGGGAGCTGTCGGGAATAGTGCAAGTACTCAAAGTAGAGCTGCTTGTAGTTATTATGGTACTACCGGATCTTCTTGTGCTTATAGTAGAAGTGTTATGAGTATTAAAATGAATAAAATTCAACCTAATATAGATTTGCTTTCAGATTAAAATTATGTTAATCTCATTAAATAATGAAAAAAGATATACACCCAAAATATAATACAAATACAAAAGCAGTCTGTGCTTGTGGAGCTGTTTTTGAAGTTTATTCAACAATGCCTGATATTAAAATGGAAATCTGCAGTCAATGTCATCCTTTTTATACTGGTAATGAAAAAATAATGGACACAGCAGGACGAGTAGACCGTTTCAACAAGCGTCGTGCAGCATCTCCAGTAAAAGCTAAAACAAAGAAATAAGCAAAAAACTTCTTGAAATTTTTTGTTCCTGTGCCCTTCCTCGAGTACGAGGTGGGACCCTCGGAACCAAAAAATTTCAAGAAGTTTTTATTTTATAATTTTATGAGTCTAAATTTAGAAGAACTCAAAAAGGATCACAAGACGAGCTATTTAGCTGGTGTTTTAGAGCGTTTAGAACGTGAGGAAAATGATGTACGTGAAATGATGAAAGATGAAAGTTTGAAAGATATGGCACAAGCTGAACTCGATACTTTATTAGAGCAAAAAAATGCTACAGAAAAACAAATACAAGATATTTTAGATAAAGAAAAAGAGGAAGAAGAATTTCCTAATGAAATAGTTTTAGAAGTACGAGCTGGCGCTGGTGGAGATGAAGCAGCTTTGTTTGCATGGGAATTAGCACATATGTATGAAAGATTTGCTGAAATAGAAAATTGGAATTGGAAAACAAATTACGAATCTAAAAATGATTTAGGAGGATTTAGGGAAGCTAGTTTTGAAATAAAAGGAAAAGATGTTTATAAGAAAATGCGATACGAGACAGGAGTGCATAGAGTGCAAAGAATTCCAGCAACAGAAAAAAATGGAAGAGTTCATACTTCGACTGCGTCAGTAGCTATTTTGCCTATACGTAAAAAAGTAGCTTTTGAAATAAATCCTGCGGATTTAGAAATGGAATATTCTCGTTCTGGTGGAAAAGGAGGACAGAATGTGAACAAAGTTGAAACAGCAGTTCGTTTAATACATAAACCTACAGGATTAGATGTGCGTTCTACTAATGAAAGAAGTCAACTTGCAAATAGAGAAAAAGCCTTGGTTATTTTAACTGCAAAAATTCAGCAGTTGAAAGAAGAAGAGGAAGCAAAAAAATATTCTGGTGAACGTAAAAATCAAATAGGATCAGGAGATAGAAGTGAGAAAATCCGTACTTATAATTATCCTCAAGATCGTGTGACAGATCATCGTGTAAAAAAATCTTGGCATAATTTACCAAAAATACTGGAAGGTGGAATTTGGGAAGTTATAGAATCTATTGAATCTGGAGAGACAGGGGATGAAGAAGAATAAATTTTGTTGCTATTTAAAGATAGTTATGAGATACTCTAAATGTAGTTTCTTGAAAGCTTTTTGATTAAGCGACAAAGTATCTACGTATTATAAATAGTTTTTGCCTGATTTTTAAAAAACAGGAGAAATAAATAGCATGGCTACAAAGCTATATGTAGGGGGTTTACCTTACAGTACACAAGAAGATGCTTTAAAAGAGCACTTCGCACAAGCAGGTTCAGTTACATCTGCTGTGATTATTATGGACAAAATGTCCGGTCGCTCAAAAGGTTTTGGATTCGTTGAAATGTCAACAGACGAGGAAGCACAAAATGCTATCTCAATGTTCAACGGACAAGAATTCGATGGACGTAAGCTTACAGTAAATGAAGCTCGTCCAATGGAAGCTCGTCCACCAAGAACAGGTGGAAATGGAGGCGGATACGGAGGAGGTAATCGCGGACGCCGAGAATACTAATTTAAATTTTAGTCTTGAAGAGAAAAACTGCCGAAAGGTGGTTTTTCTTGTTTTAACCCCGTCGCTCGTGAGCGACGGGGTTTGCGTTTATGTCATTTTTTTGTTATATTTTACGAATGGAATTTTTTGTTCCTGTTTTTAGTTTTGTTTTTTAAAAAGCTAAAAGCTATAGACTATAAGCTATTTTTGAGCGTGTAGTTCAGTGGTAGAACGCTGTCCTGATAAGACAGAGGTCGATGGTCCGATTCCATCCACGCTCACTATGAATAAGAAAAAAGAAGTTATTACAATTATTTTTGTTTTTATTCTTTTAATTGTTCAGATATATTTCTGGTTTTTTGTAAAATAATAAAAATAATATAATATGGAAAATGAAGTTAAAAATAATTTTAATGAGGGTAATTCTTGGTGGAAACCAGTAATGATTTTTTATATCAAGACTACTTCTTGGATAACATTACCTTTGATTTTTGGTCTTTTCTTAGGAAGATATATAGGTAAATTTACAGGTAGTCAAGTATTGTTTTTTATAATTCTATTTTTTAGTTTTTTAATTACATGTTTTGGAATTTATCGAGAAATAAAAAAATATAAGAATGATTTAGAAAAAGATGGAAAATAATAAAATAGAAATACAAGAAAATATAGTAACTACAAATAATATTGAAAATAATATAAAAGTAGAAGAGAAACCAAGTCATGAAGTGACTATTTATGCTGAACCAGTTTTTCATATTGGGAGTTTTCAAGTTACAAATTCTCTTTTGACTTCTTGGCTTGCAGTTTTAGTTGTTTTAGTTTTTTCTATAATTATAAGAATGAAATTAAAAAAAATTCCAGGGAAACTTCAACATGTTTTTGAAGTGATTATAGATGGGGCTTTGTCATTAGTTGATCAAGTTACAAATGATCGTAAAATTTCTAAAAAAGTTTTCCCACTAGTTTTTTCTCTTTTTATTTTTATTTTAGTAAGTAATTGGTTAGGACTTTTGCCGATTTTAGGGTCTATTGGTTTGATAGCAAAGGAAGGAGCTCATTCTGTTTTTATTCCTTTTTTACGTTCAGGAACAGCTGATATTAACACTACTTTGGCCTTAAGTATTATGATAGTCTTGGCTTCAAATTTCTTTGGTATTCTTACAATCGGTCTCTGGAAAACTTTTAATAAATATGTTAATCTAAAAGGACTCGGATCGATTTTTACGAAAGTTAGGAAAGACCCGACAGTGCTTATTGTTGCTCCTATTAATTTCTTCGTTGGACTTTTAGAACTCCTTGGAGAAATGGCAAAAATCGCCTCACTTTCTTTCCGATTGTTCGGTAATGTTTTTGCGGGAGAGGTGCTTTTGGCATCAATGTCAGCAATATTAGCTTTTATTGTACCTGGACCTTTTTTATTTTTAGAAGTGTTTGTTGGGCTTATCCAAGCTTTAATATTTAGCTTGCTTGCTACAGTTTATTTCACAATAGCTGCGCAGGATCATTCCGAACATGATGAGCACAAGGAAAAACACCACGAAAAAGAAACGGTGCATGTGTAAATTATTAAAAATTAGTCGAATAATTATTATTAGCCCCGATGTAAAGTCGGAGTCCCGACCTAAAAGCGTCGGGATTAGTTAAGAAGAAAAAAATATGGAAACAGAAATCGTTAACGGAGTTGTGAATTTAGCACCACTTGCAAAGTCTCTAGCAATAGGTCTTTCAGCTATTGGTGCAGGTCTTGGTATTGGTATGATTGGTGCAAAAGCAATGGAATCAATCGGAAGAAATCCTGAGGCTGTAGGTAAAATACTTGTTCCTATGCTTATCATCTCTGCATTCGCAGAAGCTGTAGCTATTTACGGATTGGTTATTGCCTTTTCAATTAAGTAGTATTTCTTTTAAAATTAAACTTTTTTCGGTACGGATTTTTTGAAGCTTAAAAAATCCTGAAGTTCTCGGCTCGTAAGCCTCGAAACCCCTTCAAAAGTTTATTTCAAAAGAAAATTAAATTAAAATTATGGAAGAATTAATTACAACATTTCACATAGATTGGAAATTGATGATCGCACAGATCGTGAATTTTGGGCTTGTTTTTTTAGCTCTTTATTTTATTGCAGCAAAACCATTAAAGAAATTAATAGATGATAGAAATCTTGAAATAAATACTGGTATTGATAATGCAAAAGAAGCACGCAAAGCTCTTGATAATGCTAATTTAGAAAAACAAGAAATTATTCGTGAAGCAAAAGATAATGCACAAGTGATAATCTCCCAATCTCAATCTGAAGGAAAAGAAATCGTAAAAGAAGCAAAAGATAAAGCTTCATTTGAAAAAGAAGAAATAATTAAACAAGCAAAGATCGATGCTTTAAAAGAAAAAAAGATAGCTACTGATGCGGTACAAAAGGAAGCATCTGTTCTTATTGCTGATGGAGTAAAGAAAATAATGGAGAGTTATGTAGGTAGTGGAAAAGGTGAAGATATTATTAAAGGCATGCTAAGTCACAAGTAATATATGATTAAATCAAAACAATTAGCAAAAGCATTATATGACCTCTTAGAAGAGAAGGTTGGTAATCTTGACGCAAAGTTTTTTGATTTTGTAGAAAAAAGAAATTTAAAAGCTCAAATGCCTTCAGTTTTATATCATCTAGAAAAGATAATAGAACAGGAAAATGAAAAGAAAGGAATTCAAATAGAAATAGCTCATGAGATAAAACATGAGACTATAAAAAATATTAAGACTTTTTTAAAAGCTGAAAAATTAGATGAAGTTGTTAAAGTTAAAAAAGAATTAATAGGGGGATTTAGAGCAAAGTGGGGTGGAGTTGTTTATGACTCCAGTATTATAACAGGTTTGAAAAAATTACAAGAAACAATTATTTAATAAAAAATTATGAGCGCTAATGCAACAATAGAAAATTTAAAAAAGAAGATAGTTAATTTTGAGGGTAAAGCCGAGACGTATGAATATGGCACAGTTATGAGTATTGCGGACGGAATCGCAAAGATTTCAGGTCTTACTAAATGTCAATCATCTGAGATGATTTCATTTGAATCTGGAGCTCTAGGTCTTGCTCTTAACTTAGAAGAAGATTCTGTTGGTGCAATTGTTCTTGGTGATTTTTCAAAAATTAAAGAAGGTGAGACTGTAAAAAGAACAAATAAAATTCTTTCAATCCCTGTTGGCGATAAATTTATAGGTCGTGTTGTGAACCCTCTTGGAGTTCCAATAGATGAAGGGGGTGCTATAAAAGAAGACGCTGTTTATCCTGTAGAAAAAGTTGCATCAGGTGTTATGACTCGTCAAAGAGTGAATCAGCCAGTTCAAACAGGCATTAAATCAATTGATGCTATGATTCCTATTGGCCGTGGACAACGTGAGCTTATAATTGGAGATAGACAAACAGGTAAAACTGCAATCGCTATCGACACTATAATAAACCAAAAAGGACAAAATCTTATTTGTATTTACGTTGCAGTTTCTCAAAAACAATCAAAAGTTGCTCGTATTGTTTCAAAATTAAAAGAAGCTGGGGCTATGGATTATACAATAGTTGTTTCTGCTGGTTCATCAGATGGTCCTGCATTTTCTTATCTTGCTCCTTATTCTGGTACAGCATTAGCTGAATATTTTTGTGATAAAGGAAGAGATGTTTTAATGGTTTATGATGATCTTTCAAAACACGCTGTAGCTTATCGTGAAATTTCTCTTTTACTTCGTCGTCCACCAGGTCGTGAAGCATACCCTGGAGACGTTTTTTATCTACATTCACGTTTACTTGAAAGAGCATGTCGTTTAAATAAAAATTATGGTGGTGGTTCTATTACTGCTTTGCCTATTATTGAAACTCAAGCAGGAGACTTGTCAGCATATATTCCTACAAATGTTATTTCTATTACAGACGGACAGATTTTCTTGGAAACTGGATTATTTAACAAAGGTATTCGCCCAGCTATCAATGCCGGACTTTCAGTATCTCGTGTAGGAGGAGACGCTCAAATTAAATCAATGAAAAAAGTTGCAGGTAAAATGAAATTGGCTATGGCTCAATATCGTGAGCTTGAATCTTTTGCTCAATTTGGATCTGATCTTGATGCTGATACAAAAAAAGCAATCAACAGAGGGCAAAAAGTTACAGAATTAATGAAGCAAGGTCAATATTCTCCAATTGCTGTAGCAAAACAAGTTGCTGCTATTTATGCTGTGAACGAAGGATTTTTAGATGAATTAGAAACTACAGAAATCGCAGCTTGGGAAGAAAATTTCTATGGATTTTTAGATCGTTCTAAGAAAGATTTATTAACAAAATTAGTAGGTGGTTGGGATGAAAATATTGAAAATGAATTAAAGGAAACTATTAAGGAATTTATGGGGAATTAAAATGCCGTTACAAACTAAAGCAATAAAACAAAAAATAAAGTCAGTTGGAAACATTAAAAAAATCACCAAAACAATGGAGATGGTTTCTGTTTCCAAAATGAGAAGAGCTGTAGATAAAGCTTTGTCTTCTCGAACTTATTCTAGATATGCTTTAGATCTTTTAGTTAATCTTTCAAAAGATAAAGATGTATCACATCCTTTGATGACTGTAGGAAAGAATAATAAAGAGTTAATTATTGTAATAGCAAGTAATAAGGGTTTGTGTGGGGGTTATCATACAAATTTATTAAAAGCATTAAATTTATATTTTAAAAAACACCCCGAAATGAAGAGTACTTCCTATGGGGCAGGAGAAGGTTTAAAGGCTGTTACTATAGGCAAATATGCTGAAAGGATTTGTAGAAAATTAAATTTACCAATATTTGCAAGTTTTATAACTTTTTCTGAATATTCAACTATTGAGCAAGTTAAAGAATTGAGCAATTTAGTTACTAAAGAATTTATTGAAGGAGGGTACAAAAGTGTAAAGATTTTATATACAGAATTTTTAAAATCAACTACTTATAAACCAGTTTTAAGAGAAATTTTCCCAATAAGTGTTGAAACAATAAAAAATATAATAGAAGAAATACAAGAGGAGAATCAAGGATCTTTTGATAATACTTTTGTAAATTATTCTTTTGAACCAAATAAGAATGAAATTTTAAATAATATTTTACCAGGACTTGTTGATGTAGTTATTTATCAGACTTTAGCAGAAGCTTATGCGTCAGAACATTCTGCTCGTATGTTTGCTATGAGAAATGCTGGAGATAGTGCAACAACAATATTAGATGGGCTTATGTTGTCTTACAATCATGCAAGACAAGATGGTATTACAAGGGAGCTTTCGGAAATAGTCGCTGGAGCAGAAGCATTAAATGTAAATTAATTATTAATAATATTATAAAAATAAAATGCAAAAAGGAAAAATATCACAAATTATTGGAGCGGTCGTAGATGTAAGATTCGAAGGAGAATTGCCAGCACTTTTGAATGCGCTTGTAATAAAGCGAAAAGATAAAGAAGATCTTGTTCTTGAAGTTGCGGGGCACTTAGGTTTGAATGAAGTTCGAACTATAGCTATGAGTTCAACTGACGGACTTTCTCGTGGAGATGAAGTTACAGATACAGGTGCATACATTTCTGTTCCAGTAGGAATGGAAACTCTTGGAAGAATGTTTGATGTTGTTGGAAATCCAATTGACGAAAAACCATCTCTTAAAAATTCTAAAAAATTACCTATTCACCGCAAAGCTCCTACTTTTTCTGAGCAATCTCCTAAAACAGAAGTTCTTGAAACAGGAATAAAAGTTATCGATATTATGTGTCCTTTCTTGAAAGGAGGAAAAGTTGGACTATTCGGAGGAGCAGGAGTTGGAAAGACTGTTGTTATCCAAGAATTAATTAGAAATATTGCTTCAGAACACGGAGGATATTCAGTATTTGCTGGAGTTGGAGAAAGAACTCGTGAAGGTAATGACTTGTATCGAGAAATGGAAGAATCAAAAGTTCTAGATAAAACAATGTTAGTTTTCGGGCAGATGAATGAACCACCAGGTGCTCGTGCTCGTGTTGCTCTTTCAGCTCTAACAATGGCGGAACATTTTCGTGACGAAGAAGGAAAAGATTTGCTTTTATTCATGGATAATATTTTCCGTTTTACTCAAGCAGGTTCCGAGGTATCAGCTCTTTTAGGACGTATGCCATCTGCTGTTGGATATCAACCAACTTTAGCATCAGAAATGGGAAATTTACAAGAAAGAATTACTTCAACTGATAAAGGTTCTATTACTTCTGTGCAAGCTATTTATGTTCCAGCTGATGACCTTACAGATCCAGCTCCAGCTACGACTTTCTCACACTTAGACTCTACTGTGGTGCTTTCTCGTCCTTTGTCTGAGCTCGGTATTTATCCAGCTGTGGACCCTCTAGACTCTACTTCAACAATTCTTGATCCAAATATTATTGGTGAAAGACATTATAATGTTGCTCGTGGAATTCAAAAAATTTTACAGAGATATAAAGATTTGCAAGATATTATTGCTATTTTAGGTATGGATGAATTAACAGACGATGATAAACTTGTAGTTTCTCGTGCTCGTAGAATTCAAAAATTTCTTTCTCAACCATTTTTCGTTGCAGAACAATTTACAGGGCGAAGTGGTAAATATGTTCCTTTAGAAGAAACAATTAGAAGTTTTGAAGAAATATTAGAAGGAAAGTATGATTATATTTCAGAACAAGCTTTTTATATGAAAGGTGGTATTAATGATGTTTTAGCAGATAGTAAATAAAAGCTGGAATGGATAAATTAAAAGTTGTAATCATAGCTAAAGATAAAATCGCTTATGAGGGAGAAGCTCAATCTGTTTTTGTACCTACTCAAACAGGGATCATTGAAGTATTACCGGAACACATGCAATTAGTTTCAGCACTAGCTTCTGGTGATGTTATAGTTGAGACAAAAAAAGGAATAAGTAAAAATTTTAAAATTTCTGGTGGAGTTTTAGAAATAAGATCTAAAAGTAATATAATAATATTAGCTGATATTGTTTCAGAATAATATGAGAATAGAAAGTCCAGTATTCCAAAATAATAATAAAATACCTTCAAAATATACTTGTGACGGAGAAGGAATTAATCCGCCATTATCTTTTTTTGATATTCCTAAAGAAGCTAAAAGTTTGGTTTTAATCATGGATGATCCAGATATTCCAGATATTGTTAAACAAAGTGTTGGAACAAATGTTTGGGATCATTGGGTTTTATTTAATATGCCTCCTAATATAGAAAAAATAAGTGAGAATACTATTCCAAAAGGTATTGTGGGGAAAAATACAGACAAAGAAAATGAATATACTCCTTGCTGTCCTCCTGATCGAGAGCATAGATATTTCTTTAAATTATATGCACTCGATACTTTACTTTCTCTTGATAAAAATGCAACAAAAGAAGATGTTCTAAACGCTATGGAAGAGCATATAGTAGAAGGAGCAGAACTAATAGGTAAATATCAAAGAAAATAACATTAACAATGTTATAATTATTTTATGTCTAAATTTTATGTGGTTGCGACACCAATAGGAAATATGGGAGATATAACTCTTCGAGCTATTGATACGCTTAAAGAAGTAGATTTGATTTTATGTGAAGATACAAGAGTTACTAAAAAACTTCTAGATAAATATCAAATAAACAAGCCTACGATGAGTTATCATGCTCAAAGTAAGTTAGCAAAGACAGATAAAATTTTTGATCTTTTAGAAGAAGGAAAAAATTTAGCATTAGTATCAGATGCTGGTACACCAACTATTTCAGACCCAGGGGCTATGCTTATTTCTAAAATAAAAGAAAAGTTTAGTGATGAAGTACAGGTCATACCGATTCCAGGAGCTTCGGCTTTAATTGCAGGGTTATCTGCATGTGGTTTAACTACTCATGAATTTGCATTTCTTGGTTTTTTACCACACAAAAAGGGAAGAGAAACTTTGTTTAAAGAAATAGCAGAATCTAAAAGAACAATGGTTTTTTATGAATCTCCTCATAGAATTTTAAAAACTTTAGAATCATTAGTTAAGTTTTCTCCTAATAAAAAAGTTTGCATTGCTAGAGAATTAACTAAAATATATGAAGAATTTAAAACTGATACTCCAGAGAAAGTCTTAAAATATTTAATAGAAAATAAAGAAAAACAAAGAGGTGAATTTACAGTAATTGTTGAAAATTAAAGGATTTTTTAATAATATTGACAATTTTAGCTTGACATTATCTAATTTTTAGTATAGAATGCAGGTGTATTATAAATTAATTAAATTTAAAAAATATATGGAAAATTTTAATAAAGGATTTGGTAATATAAAAATTATAGAACAACTTCCTAAGGGGGTATCTATGGAAGATTTTTGGAAAGTTGTTAAGTTAAATGAAATGAAACAAGGAGAAAACCCTCAAGAGCCATATAGAGCAGGAAGTTTAAAAAAGATAACAACAGAAGGATTATATACAGATAAAGTTATCAAAGAAACAATAGAACAAATAAATAACGAAGAAAATCTATCTAAATTCTTAGAGAATGTTAATAAAGAATATAAGGGAGGAGAGTAAAATATATTTTATATAATATCTTCTGGATCTATTTTTACTGAGAATTCTTTTGGTAATGATAATAGTTTATTTAATAAGTTTTCATCTATGGAAGCGTTATTTGTTAGTTCTGGTAAGGACCATTTAACATAAGGCATTTTTATCAAAGTGTTTGTTATATATTTGTCTTTTATTTTTGTTATAAAACCACTAAATATTTCAATATTATATTCTTTAAATATTTCCTCTAAATATTTTTTTGCACCTTCGATTTCATTTTTGTTTCCTAAATGACTAATTTTAATAAAACGATTATATGGTGGATAACCTAAATTTTTTCTATCTTCTAATTCTTCTCGTACGAAAGAAATTAAATTTTCATTTATTATTGAAATTATTGCATGATCTTGATCATTTTTTGTTTGGATGATTAATTTATCTTTAGTTTTAGAAATTATAAACGTTAGAATTTTGATTATTTTTTCTCCTATTTTAAAATTTGGTATACTCCAAAGTGAATCAAAAGAAGCGATTATTGAAAGTGGTATTTTGTTTTTAATATAATAAGTAGCCATTTCTGTTCCTATAAGAATAGCTCCATTTTCTTGTTCAAATTCATTAATTATTTTTTGAGCTCCATTTGTATTTTTAGCTATTTCTTTATCAAGTTTAAATATTTTTGTTTTTGGAAATATTTTTTTTATTTCTTCATATACAGTATCTGTTCCTATTCCTAATGGAACCAAATTCCAGCTCCCGCATCGAGAGCATGTAGTTTCAGGGTTTTTTCCTTTTTTGCATTTATTACATATAAATAACCTTTTTTTATTATTGTTTGATATATATAAAACAAGTGGGGATTGGCATATCTCGCAATTAACTCTTTCGTTGCAATCTTTGCATACAGTCATGGTCGCTAGACCTTTTCTTAATGAAAATATAAATACATTTTCATTATTAGTTATTTTATTTTGTATTTCTTTAATTGTATTGTTTTCTAATATTTTAAATTCTTTTTGTTTTTCAGATATTTCTATTTGTCCTTCAAAATTTATTTTATAAGATAATGGAAGAACCTCAGAAAAATTATCTATATCTTTTTTAGCGATACTTTCGTATCTAAGCAATGAATCACTTAATATGAATTTAGCGTTTATTTTAGAAGCATATATTTCAGCGAAAATACGTAAATCAAAATAGGGTCTAACTATCATTTTGTAAGAATTAGTATTTTCATTTTCTACTATAATAGTTCCAAAATCTTTACGTGGAATAGATAAAAATGGAGCAGTTCCTAATATTAATACTGGATGTTCAGATATTAATATTTCCTTGAATTTTTCAATTTGTTTTTTGGGGCTTAATCCACTATGTATTTTAAAGGTAAAGTCGTCTATACCTTTAGATAACATTTCATAAAATATTTCTATTTCGTGTTCATTTGGTAAAACTATAAAAATAGATTTTTTTTCAGCAAAAGAACTGCGAATTAGAATTTTATAGAAATCTATACGTTCAGAAAGTGGAGCTTGAAAAAGTAATTTCTCTGATTTTATATTTGTTTGTATATTTTCTTTTTCTTTTGTATTATTTTCTATTTTAGAAATATATTCATATTTTTCTAAAAAAATAGATGGTATTAAAGAAGAAATAGATAAATTTCTTTTTGATACAAAATATTTACCAATAATGAATGTTGATTCTATAAATTCTTTTAGGAAAATAGACTTTTTCTTTTTTCCTTGAATTTTTTTTAAATTAAATGGTAGGCTTTTAATATCTGATTTGTTTCCTGTTATTTCTTCAGAAGATATCACAAAACCGAGGATATTTTTGTTTCTTATAGAAATATCTACAATGTCACCAATAGCTATATTTTGTGATGTAAAATAGGTCAATTCTTCTTTAAAAGAACTCTTTTGGAGCGGTATTACTGTTACTATTTTCATATTTTTATTTTAACATAATTTGTGATATATTTGCTTTATGGGAATTTTTTCAAGAAAATTGGGAATAGATCTAGGAACAGCAAATACTTTGGTTTTTATGCCTGGAAAAGGGATTGTTTTAAATGAACCATCAGTAGTAGCTGTATCAGAACAAGACAATAAAATATTAGCTATTGGTTTCGAAGCAAAAGATATGATAGGAAAAACTCCTGAATCAATCATTACTTATTGTCCAATGAAAGATGGTGTGATAGCTGATTATAGAGTGACAGAAGCTATGCTTCGTTATTTTATAAATAAAGCGATGGGACCTTGGAATATTTTTAAACCTGATGTGATGATTTCTGTTCCTGCTGGAGTTACTTCTACTGAAAGAAGAGCGGTGGTAGAAGCAGCTATTCGTGCTGGAGCAAAAAATGCATATGTTGTTAAAGAGCCGATTCTAGCTGCGATAGGAGCGGGTATACCAATTCATGAATCAAGAGGTTATATGGTTGTTGATATTGGAGGAGGGACTACAGATGTAGCGGTGATATCTCTTGGGGGAATTGTTCATTGTACTTCTGTTAAATGTGCAGGAAATAAAATTGATAAAGCTATCGCAGATTATATAAAAAGAACTTTTAATTTAGCGATAGGAGACAAAACAGCTGAAGAAGTAAAAATAAAAATCGGTGCAGCTGTAAATTTAGAAGAAGAAATAAAAGTTACAATAAAAGGGAGAGACTATATTCAAGGACTTCCAAGATCTACTCAAGTGGGTACTAATGAAATAGTTAAAGCTATAGATAATGAATTAAAACAAATAATAAAAGCTATCAAAGATGTATTGCAAGAAACTCCACCAGAATTAGCTTCTGATATTATGAATCAAGGTATTATTATGACAGGAGGTTCTTCTCAGTTGAGAAATTTGTCTGATTTAGTATACAGAAAAACAGGAGTTAAAGCTTCAGTGGCAGAAGATGCTCTTTATTGCGTAGTGAAAGGTACTGGAATAGCACTTGATCATTTAGATGTATATAAAAAGACAGTTTTAAGTAAAAAATAAAAATGAGCTTAGATTTAATAAGGCATTTTGATAAAAATAATTTGCATCATGCGTACTTAATAGAAGGTGCGCGAGAAGAAATAATTCCAGAAATTCTAAAATTCGTTGAAATTTTAGGTATAAATATTGTTGGTAATCCTGATTTTTATCATATGTCTTTAGATTCTTTTAAAGTAGATGATGCTCGTAATTTAAAATCTTTAAGTTTAGAAAAAGGATTTTCTTCCGATAAAAAAATATTTTTAATTTTTGTAAATAATTTTTTATTAGACGCTCAAAATACTCTCTTGAAAGTTTTTGAAGAACCAATAGAAAATACACACTTTTTTTTAATTACACCAAATACTGATATTTTACAAAAAACTTTTGTTTCAAGATTTTATTTAATTAAATCACAAGATAAATTAGAAAATGAAATAAAGCAAGCAAATAATTTTATAAAAATGTCTAAAAGAGACAGAATAGATTTCTTAAAAGAATTACTTGCAAAAAAAGAAGAAGAAAATGATGAAGATGAATTTCCTGAAGTAGATTTGAATTCTGTTTATTTTAGAGCTTTTAAATTTCTAAACGCACTTGAGATTGTTTTACATCAAAAAGTTCTATTGGAAAAATATAAAGGTAAGATTGATTTTTTTGATCAATTTTTTAAAGTTCGCAAATTCATAAGTCAACCAGGATCATCTATTAAAACATTAATGGAATCTATTGCACTTTCAGTTCCTAATTTTTAATTTTTATTATTAAGTGATATAATCATTTTATGTTATACAATTTTTCGAATTTTAAAATAGATTTAAAAAAAGTAGAGGAGTTTTTAAGTAAAGAATATAGTCAGCTTAGCACTGGTCGTGCTTCGCCTATGGTTTTAGACGGTGTTTCTGTGGAGGTTTATGGGGCTTATCAACCAATTAAAAATATAGCTTCAGTTTCTATTGAAGATCCTAAAACTCTTCGTATTGCTCCATGGGATAAAAGTCAGGTTAAAGCTATTGAAAAGGCTATTTTGGTGGCAGATTTAGGTTTATCTGTAGCTACAGATGACATAGGTATAAGAGTTATTTTTCCTCAACTTACAGAAGAAACAAGACAAAAACTTGTGAAAGTTCTTAAAGATAAATTAGAAGATTCTAGAATTACAGTACGACAAGAACGCAGCCGTGTTTTAGATGAAATTCAAAAACAAGAAAAAGAAGGTAAAATAACAGAAGATGAAATGAAAAGAACAAAAGATGATTTACAGAAAATAATTGATGAAGTAAATAAAAATTTAGAATCAATTTTTGAAAAGAAAGAAAAAGAAGTAATTAGTCAATAAAACAATATGAATATATTAATTTTTTTAATTATCCTTTTAGTTTTGGTTTTAGTTCATGAATTTGGACATTTTTTTGCTGCGAAAAAATTTGGTATTAGAGTTGATGAATTTGGTTTTGGTTTTCCGCCTAGATTGTTTGGTAAAAAAATAGGGGAGACACTTTACAGTTTTAATTTACTTCCTATTGGAGGTTTTGTGAAAATATTTGGTGAAAATCCTGATGAAGAAAATACAAGTGGTCCAGACGTTGGAAGAAGTTTCGTTAATAAACCAAAATATAAACAAGCGATAGTTTTGTTTGCAGGAATTTTCGCCAATTTTCTTTTAGCATGGATTTTATTTTCTTTTGGTTTTATGTCTGGACTTCCAACTTCAGTGGGGAATGAACCTAAGGGATATGAATTACAAAATGTGAATTTAGTGGTAGTTTCAGTTTTAAAAGAATCTCCAGCAGAAATGTCAGGGTTGAAATCAGGAGATAAAATAGTTTCAATTAAAAGTGGTGATGAATTCGTTCCGGAAATAAATCCTGATACTTTAAAATATTTTATAGTGTCACATGGAGATAAAGAAATAGAGTTTGGATATTTGCGTGATAATAATGAAAATATCAATTTAACAAAGCTTGTTCCTAAAAATGGAGAAAATGGTGAAAAGCCAAGTATAGGTATATCTATGGATCAAATAGGAATAGCAAAATTGCCTATTTTAAAGGCTTTTTGGGAGGGAATGAAATTAGACATATCTATGACAAAAGATACATTTGTAGGCCTTTATACGCTTATTAAAGACAGTATCGTAGGTAAAGGCAGTTTTGCTTCAGTTGCTGGGCCAGTAGGTATGGTAAGTATTGTTGGGGACGCTTATAAATTTGGTTTTGCATATTTGCTTTCTTTTGCAGCAATAATATCTATTAATCTTGCAATTATAAATTTGATTCCATTTCCAGCTCTTGATGGAGGAAGACTTTTATTTTTGCTTATAGAAAAAATAAAAGGTTCTAAAATTAATCCTAAATTTGCAAATACTGCGAACTTTATTGGTTTTGCTCTTCTTATTTTATTTATGATCGTTGTTACATATCACGATATTGTTAAATTATTTTAATTAATAAAATGTACGATTTAATAATCCCAATAGCAGTATACGGTTTGATATTTTATTTATTTGGTTTAAAGGTTTTTAAAATTATGGTAATAGTTGGTCTAGTGATAGGCTTTTTTGCTGTTGTTTGGTTGTTTGCAGAAAAAAGTTATGATCTAGATACTCCTTTAAAAAAAGCAAAAAATAAATTAAAAAAAATAGGAAAGAAATTATTAAAATTTTGGGATGATTTATAAAAATGCAAAAAAATATACCACTTTCATATATTGAACTTTCTAAAAAGAATTTAATTCATAATATTAAAGAATTAAAAAATCTTTCTAAAAAGGGGACGAAGATTGTTTCTATGATCAAAGCTAATGCTTATGGTCATGGACAAAATGAAATTGCAAAAATTCTTGAACCTTATGCTAATTATTTTGGAATAAATAGCATTAATGAATTAGAAATTTTAAGAAAAGTTACAAAAAAGAAAACTTTTGTTTTGGGTTATGTTTCTGAAAATGATTTAGAAAAAGCATTGAAGCTTGGATGTGTCTTATCAGTTTTTTCTTTAGATCATTTTAATAAAATTAACAAAATAGCTCATAAATTAAAAAAGGAACAAGAAATAAATATTTCAATAGATGCATATTTAGGTAGAGAAGGATTTTTGAATGATGAATTATCTAAATTTTTTACAGAATTAAAAAAGTCTAAATATGTTAAAGTTGTCGGTATTTATGCTCATTTTGCAAACATCGAAGATACTTTAGATTTTTCTCATGCAAATAAACAAATAAAAAAATATGAAGAAGCTTTAAAAATAGCATCAGAGTTTGGTTTTAATGGTTTAGAAACTCATATTTCAGCTACTTCAGGACTTTTAGCTTATGAAGTAAATAAGGGAATTCATTCTGTTGTACGCCTTGGTATTGGTCTTTATGGGTTATGGCCATCAGAAAATTTAAGAGTTTTATATAAAAATAAATTAAAACTCAAACCAGTTTTATCTTGGAAAACTAAAATTGCGCAAATAAAAATTTTACCTGCTGGAAGCACTATTGGTTATGGATTAACATATAAAACAAAAAAAGAAACAAAAATAGCTGTGATTCCACAAGGTTATTCAGATGGTCTTGATCGTGGACTTTCGAATGTTGGTGAAGTGCTTATTAAAGGGATGAGATGTAAGATTTTAGGGCGTATTGCTATGAATATGTTTATTGTTGATGTTAGTCAAATACTTAATGTAAAAAGTGAAGATGAAGTTGTAATTATTGGGACACAGAAAGGGCAGAAAATTGCAGTAGAAGAAATTGCTAAAAAAATAAGAACTATAAATTATGAAATTGTAGCTCGCTTAAGTGCTTTATTGCCAAGGGTTGTAAAATAAAAAAGGCCGTTTCCGATAAATCGGTTAGGCCTTTTGAATTTTCTAAAAATTATTGTTAAGATAATTTATCAATGATTGTAATTCATTAATAGACTTAACATTAATTTGATACTCATTTCTTGAAATTATAATACTTGTTTTTATTAACTGCTTTTCAAGTATCTCTCTATCATGTTTATCATTCAGAAAATTTTTTAAATTGGTCAGAAAATTTTCTGGGTACAATTTTTTTAAATTTAATATTTCCATATTATTTGGTTTTTAAAGATTTGACTTTTTCTTTATATTACAAAATAAAACATTATTCGTCAAAAAAACCATAATGGTTTAATAGCTTGGCATCACATAAGAGTTTAGAATTAAAATATGTCATACACAATAAACCTTTCACAAGGACAGTACTTACGTTATTATTGCGGGCGATGAGGGAAACGCGAGTACGCTTTCGGTCACAAGTATTTTTCTGCTGAAAAATCTCGCGACCCCGCCTCGGACTCGTCAGCCATCCGGCTTTCGATATCCCTCTCTCCACGCATAATAAAACACTCGGACAGAATTTATCTGTCCTTGCGTTATTATTGCGGACTAAATACTTGGATTTCAGAACTATTAAAAGGTTATTCTTTAGTTAAAATTAGTATTAGGGATTTAGAAGTTTATTAAAAGTTGAGTGTCTAAGAACTTTTTTATTTCACTAGTTATCTTTTCTTCTTTAATATCTTTTTTTCTGCTTTTAAAATCGTTTAATATATGTTTATAATGTGTTTCCATGGAAACAAGCATCTCTTTATACATTGACTGTCTTTCAAGGTTATTTTCAATGTGTGAGTATGTGAGTTTTAGTAATCTAGAAATATATTCACTCATAATATCTGTTGCCCAAGATAAATTGTTTTTCTTTGCTGTTTGTTCAAAAGTATCAATTAACTTTTCAAAATAATTATCTATAATTTCAGGCTTTTTATTGAAATTTTCCTCTCCTAATACATATATAATATCGTGTACCGTTTTTACTAATCTTAAATTTTTTAAAATCTTATTTTCTTTTAATTCTTTTAATTCATCCATAGATTCATAAAATCCATGAAAATTATTTTTCTTAAAAATCTCAATAATTTTCAATACATCAAAACTAGACCTAAATTCTTCTATTTCATCGTGTCCACAAACGTAATCGTGACCTAAATTTTTGTCTAAGTCTTTGAAATAAGTATTAATCTTTTCTATACAGTAAATAAAATCTAAAAATTTATCACTACCTAAAAAATCTTTTGATGCCTGGCTAGATATGAAAAAATTATTTAAATAAGAATCAATTAAAGATTTAATAGAAAATCTAATCATTTTTTTATCTAAGATTTCATTACTAAAATATAAATGTCTTCTTTTTTCCTCTTCAAGAGCTTTTGATACATTATCAATAAATTCAGCTAATTTATGCCCATTATCCAAACTTAAAAAGATATCAGAAGAATTGGAAGATTCTAGCCTTGCTCCAACTTTTTCCAGTGTGGATTTATGTTTCTTGTCTAATGTTTCAACTAGAATTGGTAGCTGATATTCATGGCCTTTTTCAATTAAACCTTTATTTTGCTGTTCGTTTTTATAGATATCGCGCAACAAATCATATAGTTCCATTATTTCTTGTCCTCTCTGTTGTAACTCTGTTTTTTCTATCTTATGTTTTGATGTTTCTAGATTCATGAATTTATCATACCACAGTTCGGAATTACTTAAAAGTACAGAAAAATAGCCCTTATAAATTGAGGTTTAAAAGTGTGGCGGGCGATGAGGGAATCGAACCCCCGCCAACGGTTTTGGAGACCGTTGTTCTACCACTAAACTAATCGCCCATATTCCCGACCTAGGCCGGGAAGTAGAAGTGCGTGAATTGTAAAAAATAATACACTTCTCAAAGATATATCTTGCGATAATATCTTATAAAAAGAACAAGCAACAAAACATTTTGTTGCTTGTTAAGTATACCAGAACGAAAGAAAAATTAAAAATTATTTTTTGATTTCCTTGTGCTTAGTCTTCTTTTTGCACCATTTACAGTATTTATTAAGCTCGATTTTTTTAGTAACGAGTTTTTTGTTCTTACTGGACCAGTAATTTATATGTTTGCAAGTTCCGCAAGCAAGTTTTATAAGTCTATCTTGTGACATATTAATATTCTAATATATTTAAAGCATAAAAGCAACTTTTTTAGATGCGTCAAACCATTTAATCTCTAAGTCTCTTTTAAAATAAGTCATTTGGCGTTTCGCATATTTAAAAATCTCAGAATTTAATTTTTCTAGCATATTTTCTTTTGTAATCTTTTTTTGTAAATAAAGAGCTATATATCTATATTCAAGTCCGAGTTCTTCCATTCTTTTCCAACTAAGCCCATTTTTATGTAAAGTTTGTATTTCTTTTAGCATTCCATCTTCTATTCTAGATAAAAGTCTTTTATTTATTTTTTCTTTTAAAAGTTCTAATGGCATATAAAGTCCAATTTTAATAAATTCATAATTAGAATTTTTCTTTTTTAAAGAGGGGACTTTGCCGAGCTTTTTAGCTATTTCTATAGCACGAATTAATCTCACTTTATTTTTCGCATCAATATTTTTTGCTCTTCTTGAATCTAGGTTTTTTAATAGTTTAAAAAGTTCTTCTGTAGTTTTTTTATTTAAACTTTTTCTAAGTTTTTCATTTGGTGGAACTTCTGGAAAAATTGTATTGTTTACAACTGCATCAATATAAAAACCTGTGCCTCCACAGATAATAGGTGTTTTACCACGAGATATTATTTCTTTTATTTTTTTATCAGCTAATTTTTTATAACTTGCGACAGTAAATTTTTTTTTAACATTAACTATATCAAGCAAATAATGAGGGATACCTTCCATTTCTTTTTTAGTGATTTTTCCAGTTCCTAGATCAAGTCCTTTATAAACCTGTCTAGAATCAGCTGAAATGACCTCACCATTCACTTTTTGGGCGATTTTAACGGCTAAATCACTCTTCCCAGTGGCTGTTTGACCTAATATTACAATTATTTTAGATTTTTCCATTACAGACAAATTTAATTCAATATTTTTATGTCTGCACCAATAGAATTTAAACGTTTTACTATATCTTCATAGCCACGATTTATCATGTAAACATTTCTTAAAATAGAAGTGCCTTGTGAAGCGAGCATTGAAATGAGAATTATTACAGAAGGGCGAAGAGCAGGGGGACAAACAACTTGTGCAGATTTTAAATTTGTTCCACCTGTTATATATACACGATGAGGATCAGCTAATGTTATATTTGCTCCTAATCTATTCAACTCTGTGAAATATATCGCTCTATTTTCATAAAACCAATCATGTATTAAAGTTGTTCCTTTTGCTTTTACAGCTATTGGTACGAAAAATGGAAGGTTGTCTATATTTATTCCTGGGTATGGATTGGCATGAATTTTATCTTCTGGAGCTTTTAATTTACTTGGAAAAATTTCTATATCAATTAAGTTTGTTTTCTTATTATAAGAAAGATATTTTTTAATAATTTTATATTTCAAACCCATTTTTTTTAATTTATATAATTCAAGAGTTAAGAAATCGATAGGGCATCTTTTGATGATTAGTTGAGAGTCTGTAGCAATTGCAGCAGATATAAACATCATTGATTCTATAGGATCTTCACTGTTTGAATATTCAACATCTTTATTGATATCTTTTACTCCATTAACAATTAAAGTTCCGCTACCTATGCCTTGAATTTTTACCCCTAAAGTTTCTAGGAAAAAACACATTTCTTGAATCATATAATTTCCGCTAGCACATTCTATTTTTGTTCGACCAGTTATTTTTGATGCAAGCATTAAAATATTTTCACAAGCAGTATCTCCAGATTCATACATTACAACATCAGAGGTTTTTAATTTTGGAACAGATACATCATAGCTGTCGCAGGAAGTTTTTATTTTCAATCCCAATTCTTCTAACGCATAAGTATGGGCACTAATAGTTCTTTTTCCAAGCTTACAACCTTGAGCGTGTGGTAGAGAAAATTTAGGTAAAAGATGAGCTAGCGGCCCCATAAGCATTATAATTGAACGAGTTTTTACAGCAGAATCTACATTTATATTCTTTAAATTTATATTTTTTGGAGGGATGATTTTAACTGAGTTTTGAGCAATCCATTCTATTTTTACTCCAATACTTTCCAATATTTCAATCACTCTATAAACTTCTTCTATACGAGCAATACCATGAAGTGTCGTAATTCCTTTATTTAATAAAGATGCACAAAGAAGTCCAACAGACCCATTTTTAGAAAAACTTGTAGATATAGAGCCATGAAGTTTTTTACCACCCTTTATTTGAAAATCTATAGTTTTATTATTTTCTTTTTTTTGCATAAATAAAATGTGTGCCGGAGGGGAGAATCGAACTCCCACCTCTTACGAGACACGATTTTGAGTCGTGCGCGTCTACCAATTCCGCCACTCCGGCAATTCACATATTTTACACAAAAAATAACATAAAATCAATTTTTGAAAATAAAATTTTTATGCTAAAATATAAAAATGTCTAATATATATTCCAACTCAATTTTTTGGATTGATACAGATAAGATTAAACCAAATCCATATCAACCAAGACGAGAATTTGATGAAGCTCGTCTTTCTGATTTAGCTGATTCAATAAGACAATACGGTGTACTCCAACCTCTTATAGTTTCTCGTATTGAAAAAGAAAAAGAAGATGGAGGTCTTGTGACAGAATATGAACTCATTGCAGGAGAACGTAGACTTCGCGCAGCGATGATAGCTAGAGTTTCTCAAGTTCCAGCAATTATTCGCGAGGGGGATAATTCAATGATGAAGTTAGAACTTGCTATTATTGAGAACCTACAAAGAGAAGACTTGAATGTCATAGATCGTGCAAGAGCATTTGCTCAATTAGCAAATGAATTTAAATTTACTCACAACGAAATTGCAAAGAAAATGGGACGAAGTAGAGAGTATGTTTCAAATACATTACGCATTCTCTCTTTACCTGAAGAAATTTTACAAGCTCTTTCAGAAGGGAAAATCACAGAAGGACATACAAGACCAATATTAATGTTAGCAGATCACCCTGAAGAACAATTAGTTTTATTTAAGGAGATAGTATATAAGAAGATAACAGTACGTGAAGCAGAAAGATTAGCAAGAAAAATCGCTTTTGATCGTGTTCGCAAGAAAGAATTTATGCCTGATCCAGAGATCATTGAACTTGAGGAAGAATTTCAAGATAAATTAGGTACTCGTGTGCATATAGATAGAAAAGAATTAGGTGGACAAATTAAAATTGATTTCTTTTCTACTGAAGATCTTCGTGCTATTTTAGATTTGATAAATAAATCAAATATAGAAAAAAAACCAGCTGAAATGCTTGAAAATTATATTGCACAAAATACTTCTAAAGTAGAAAATATTAATAATAATAAACTTGAAGAAGTTTTACCAGTTAAAGAAAGAACTCTAATTGACGATAGAACAGTAGAAGAAATAAAAAAAGACGAAGACGAGCTTTATAATATTTCTAATTTTAGTATTTAAGAGCGTCCAAATGATTTAAGCTTAGCAAGTAAGCTGTGTTTTTCTAAATAAGCTTTAATATGTTTTTTTGCGTTGGTTGTATTAGTATAATCTAACCATTTTCCAGAAGGATGTGAATCTTTATTTTTTAAAATCTCAACAATATCTGCATTTTTTAATTTAGCAAAAATTTGAGACATTTTGCCGTTTACTTTAGCACTCGTTATATGATTACCAACATCAGTGTGTATAGCATAAGCGAAATCAATAGGACTAGAATCTTTCGGTAGGTCTACTACGTCACCTTTAGGTGTAAAAATAAATATTCTATCATTAAAGAAATCTGTCTTTAAATTCTCAATAAATTTTTCTGGTTTTCCTTCGACATTTTTTAAATCTTTTAATTCATCAAGCCATTCAAATTTTGATTTATCGTCATTTATTTTTTTACCTTTATTTTCTTTATAAACGAAATGTGCAGCGATACCATAAGCTGCTTCTTTATGCATTTCTTCTGTTCTTATTTGGATTTCTGCTATTCCACCTGAACCGGTAAATATTGTAGTGTGTAAGCTTCTGTATCCATTTGGTTTTGGTACAGCGATATAATCTTTAATTCTTCCTGGTAATGGTCTCCATATTGAATGAACTATTCCAAGAACTCTATAACAATCTTCAATATTATTAACAACAACACGCAAAGCAACTATGTCATGAATTTTACTTATATCCATATCGTAGTTTAATAATTTTTTATAAAGACTGTATTTATATTTTATTCTATAATCTATTTTTACAAATTTTACATTATTTTTCTGTAGTTCTTTTTCAAGTTCTTCTTTTACTTCAGTTAAATATTTTTTATATAATTCTTCTTTTTCCGCAATTAATTCTTCTATAAAGGCATATTCTTTAGGATAAACATAAGGGAAAGCGGCATCTTCTATTTGACCTTTTAATTTTCCCATTCCAAGACGATTTGCAAGGGGAGCATAAACATCAATAGATTCGAGTGCTATTCTTTTTCTTTTATCTTCTCGAATGTATTGCAGGGTATTTAAATTATGTAATCTATCTGCAAATTTAATGATAACAACACGAAGATCATTTGCCATTGCAATAAAGAATTTTCTTAAACTTTCTACATGCCTTTCATGACCTCGATATTTTAAAGTTCCTAATTTTGTAACTCCATTTACAAGGAAAACAATATCTTCTCCGAATTCTTTTGTTAATTCTTCTTTTTTAGTTTCAGTGTCTTCTAATACATCATGTAAAAGTCCAGCAGATATTGTCGTTGCATCCATCCCTAATGTAGCTAGAATTTTTGCAGTTTCAAAAACGTGAACAAAATATGGTTCACCGCTCATTCTTTTTTGATCCCCATGAGCTTTCAGCGCAAAAGTATAAGCTTTTTCTATAAGCTCTTGATCTTTTTTATTTATTCCATTTACTAAACTTAAAATTTCTTTTACATCTGCCATGAAAGATATTATAGCACTTTTTTATTTCATTTTATTTAATTTATGAGGATTGTGGTTAAGACAAGCTTTATTTGAACAACGTTCTGGAATAGTTTTCGTTCCTTCCATCATTAAAGATCCACAAAGATCACAAATTTTTCCAGTTGGTTTTGATTTCATGTTAAATTTACAATCAGGGTAATTTGAACAAGAATAAAATATTCCAAATCTTCCGTGACGTTCACTTATTTCACCAGTTTTACATTCCGGACACTTTACACCAGTTCTTTTTTTAGCTTCTTCTGCTTCGTCTTTTTTTATAAATTTACATTTTGGATAACGAGAACAAGATATAAAAGATCCAAATTTTCCTTCACGCACGACTAATTTCCCGCCTTTTTTCTCTCCGCAAAGAGGGCAAGCTTCACCAGTTTCTTTTGGTCCAGCCATTTCTGTGCCATCAAGTTTTAACGCTCCATCACAGTCGGGGTATCTAGAGCAAGAGTAGAATTTACCATTTTTTGAAAGCTTTATTATCATAGAACTTATACATTTTGGACATTTTATATTTTCTGGAGCATCTCCTAAGTTTGTAGCTTTTTCTAATTTTTCTTTTGATTTAACTTCCTTTGAAAAAGGAATATAGAAATCTTTTAAGGTTTTTTCATATTCACGTTCACCACGAGAAATTTCATCGAGTTCGTCTTCCATTTCTGCTGTAAATGTATCTGAAATATAATTTGCAAAATTATTCTCAAGAAAATCTGAAACAACTTCGCCTACATCAGTAGGGAACAATGTTCTTCCTTCTTTATTTACATAACCTCGTTCTTCGATGGTCTTCATAATAGAAGCATAAGTAGAAGGTCTACCTATTCCACGAGCTTCGAGTTCTTTCACGAGTCCTGCTTCAGAATATCTATTTGGTGGTTCTGTAAATTTTTCTTCACTTACTAGGTTAATCAACTTTAATTTTTCACCTTCTTTTATTTCTGGAAGTTCCACATCTTCTCCACGAGCATCTTGGTCTACTTTGAGCCATCCAGGGAAAAGTAGTCTTGAACCATTCGCAACAAAGTCAGGATATTCTTCATGTTCTTCTATAACTCCAGAAATTTTTGTTTTTAATAATTTAGCATCAGTCATTTGAGAAGATACTGTGCGTTCCCAAATAAGTCTATAAAGTCTTGTTTGTTCGTCTGTGCCAGCTTCAAAATTTTCTATATGCGTAGGACGGATAGCCTCGTGTGCTTCTTGTGCATTTTTTGATTTTGTTTTATATACTCTAGCTTCTGAATATTCTGTACCATATTCTTTATCTATAAGTGAAAGAATTTGCGTTTGAGCAACTTTTGATAGATTTGTACTATCTGTTCTCATATATGTGATATGCCCAGCTTCATAAAGCTTTTGCGCTATTTGCATTGTACGAGAAGGTGAATATCCTAAGCGTGAACTCGCAGTTTGTTGTAATGTTGAAGTTGTAAATGGTGCACGAGGAGAACGTTTTTGTTCAGATTCTTTTACTCCTTTAACTTTCCAAGTTCCATTTTTTCCATCATGAAGAATTTTATCTACTAAATTTTTATCACGAGGTTCTTCTGAACATTCTAAACGAATAGACACACCACCCAGACCTTGGGCTCCCTTAAGGTCTGGGCGGGGAAAAGGGGAGGTTTCAAATAATCCGAAAATTCTCCAGAACTTTTCTGGCACGAATGCACGTATTTCTCTTTCACGTTCCATTATTATTCGAAGTGCTGGGGATTGGACACGTCCCGCAGAAAGTCCATAACGAACTTTTTTCCAAATTAATCCTGAAAGATCATAACCCACAAGTCTATCTAAAACTCTTCTGGCTTCTTGAGCACGTCTAAGTGGAGTATCTATATCTCTAGGATGTTTCAAAGCTTCTTCAACAGCATCTTTTGTAATTTCATGAAAGGCTACACGCTTCACAGGAGCTTTAACTTTTTTGTCTTCTTTTAATAATTCTTCTATATGCCAAGCGATGGCTTCTCCTTCGCGGTCAGGGTCTGTCGCTAAAAGAACTTCATTTGCTTTCTCTGCAAGTTTTTGAAGCTCATGAACAATCTTTTCTTTTCCTTTTGATATTTCGTAATGGGGAACAAAACCAGATTCTATATTTATAGCTTGTTTGTTTGATTTAGGTAAATCACGAATATGTCCAACAGAGGCACGTACTGTATACGCACCTTCAAGGTACTTCTCAATAGTCTTTGCTTTTGATGGCGACTCAACGATTAAAAGTTTCATTAGTCTCCAGTATTACACAAAATATATTTATTTAGCAAATTCACGTTGTTTTTAAAAAGTGAAATTAAAAAATAAATACTTGACTTTTTTCTTTGTTTATGTATAATATCTCTAGATTAGATATTTGAAAATATTAACTAAAAATTTATAAATATGAAAAAAATCAGCCCTCTATTAGCAGCATTGATTGCTATCTTTATGATACAGTCATGCAAAACTGTTTCTTGGACACCATTGTCGAAAGAAATGGTAAAAGATTACAGTCTTGCAAAAGACGGTAAGTTAAAAAAATTACAGTATTCAAATGGAGAAAATCCTATTGAAATTAATTTAGTTCAGTTGGAAAAAATGGACACGATTAATGTTGGTGTACTTGAAGATAAAAAGACATTTAATTCTTATACTTTTAAAGTACCAGCCAAAACACCTGGAAAATTAATTTCTTATTCTAGAAGTCAGCTTAATGTTGCTTTTGATGCCAAAGATTCAATTGGATTTCCATTCATTATGAAAAATGGTGTATTCGTTTTAAAAACTGACAACGATAGCACTATTACCTATAAAGGAGAACAATTCAGAATAATTGAAGGTAATAACGCTGGTCTATTTATTAATTTTAAGCAATTAGAAAGTATGAAACAAGAAAAACTAATTGCAGGTGGATTAAGAATAGAAGAATAAAAAAATAAAAAATTAGCTCAAGACATTTATGATCTTGAGCTTTTTTTGTTTAGGCCAACCTAATTTCACCCATTTCTTCTTTTATTAATCCTTTTATCTCCATAATAGATAAAATAGAATTTGCCATAGATGTTTGCATTTTTAACGCACGAATTAAATCATCACGTGGTTTAGGTTCACGAAGTAAATCAATAATTTTCTTTTCTTCAGGGGATAAATCTTCAAAAAGTTTTGCTTGTTTGTTTTCATCTTTTTTTAATTCAAAACCAAGCGCTTCTAATACATCTTCTGCGCAAGTTACAGGCGTCGCTCCTTGGCGGATCAATCTATTTGTACCTTTTGAGCTTGGAGAAAAAATAGATCCAGGGATTGCGAGCAAATCGCGATTATATTCTGTGGTGAGTCGCGCAGTTATTAAAGTGCCGGATTTTTCTTCTGCTTCTATCACAAGGACAGCACGCGACATACCAGCCATAAGTCTATTTCGCATAGGGAAGCTCCAATGAGTCGCTTTGAAATCTGGTTCAAATTCTGAAATCAAACATCCATCGTTTTCTAAAACTTCTCTAATCAATCTCACATTTGTTTTTGGATACATAGCTTCATCAGAAAGTCCTGAGCCCGGGAAAACTAAAGTCTTAAGCCCGACTTGCATAGCTTTCTTATGCGCAATTGTATCTATACCCATAGCAAAACCAGAAATTATCGCTATAGGATAACCTTTTAATCCAGCGATTATTTTTTCGCATGCTTCTTTGCCATAAGAAGTAAATTTGCGAGAACCGACAACACATAAATAAATTAAGTCCTCTTTAGGAAGCTCTCCCATAATCCAAAGATCTTCCGGTGGCTGTGGAATTTCTAAAAGTTGAGGAGGGAATTTTTCTTTTGGTAATTTTTTAATTTCACCAGTCATGTTTTGTAATTATAACAGAATTTGTATATAATAGAAAAATGTTAGATATAAAATTTATTCGTGAAAATAAAGAAATCGTGCAAGCGGGTGCAGTTAAAAAGCACGTAAATATTAATATTGAACAACTTATAAAGTTAGACGAAGAACGTTTAAAGGAACTTAAGGAAGTAGAAGATTTACGAAGTGAAGTAAATAGAGTTTCAAATGACATAGCTCATGACCAAGATCCTGCGCTTAAAATTCAACTTATTGAAGAAATGCGCACAGTTAAAGAAGAAATAAAAGCAAAAGAAGAGAAATTAAAACAAATTACAGAAGAATGGCAGAAATTAATGCTTGAAGTTCCAAACATCCCAGATATCTCTGTACCAGATGGTATTACTGAAGAAGAAAATAAAGAAATAAAAACTTGGGGAAATAAATTTGAATTCACACCAAAAAATCATTTAGAAATAATGACTGCACTTAAAATGGTAGATTTTGAAAGGGGAACAAAAGTGCATGGTTTTCGTGGATATTTTTTGACTAATGATGGTGTGCGATTATGTTTCGCTATTTGGAATTATGCAATGGATTTTTTCTTAACTCGTGGTTTTTCTCCGATCATTCCTCCTGTGATAGTAAGAAAACAAAATTTATATGGCACAGCTCATTTACCAGGTGATGTTGAAGATTATTACATGACTCAAGATGGTGACGCTCTTGCGGGAACAGCTGAAGTGCCATTAATGGGTATGCATGGAGGTGAAACTTTAGATAAAAATTATTTTCCAATAAAGTATCTTGGATTTTCTCCATGTTTTAGACGAGAAGCTGGGAGTCATGGAAAAGATGTAAAAGGTTTAATACGCGTACATGAATTTTATAAATTAGAACAAGTTGTTTTATGTGAAGCCAATCACGAGACTTCTGTAAAATTACATGAAGAATTAAATAAAAATACTGAAGAATTTATTGAATCATTAGGTATTCCTTACCGCACAGTTATAAACTGTGGAGGAGATTTAGGTTTAGGACAAGTTAAAAAATATGATATTGAACTTTGGGTTCCTAAAGAAGGGAAATATCGTGAGATATCTTCTGCTTCATATTTTCATGATTTTCAATGTAGACGTTTTGGAATTCGTTATAAAAACGATGATGGAAAAATGCTTTATGCTCATTCATTAAACTCCACAGCCATTCCAACTCCTAGAATTCTTGTTTCTTTGGTTGAGAATTTTCAACAAGTAGATGGATCAATAAAAATCCCAGAAGTTCTACAAAAATATATGGGGAACAGAAAGTTTATAAAGTAGAAAGTTCATAAAGTTTGTAAAGTAAAAATGCAAAAACGAAATGTTTTAAATTCTAAGCATTTAGAAGAACTAAAAAGAAAAAAGCGTAAAATTTTAAGAAATAAAATTATTTTTTTTGCTATTATATTTATTATTTTTTTAACAGGACTTGTTTTTCTTTCTAAATGGAAAAATTTAAATATAAACACTATTCGTGTTTTAGAAAATAAAGTTGTTGAAACTAGAGATATTGTAAATGTGATATATTCAGAAATTAATGGAAATTATTTAGGGCTTTTCCCAAAAACAAATTTTATACTCGTGCCCAACAAAGCCATTAAAAATGAATTACATGCAAAATTTAAAAGATTAAAAGATATCAAAATAGATACAACAGATACAAATACTCTTGAAGTAACTGTATCTGAATATAATGGCAAATACACTTGGTGTGGGAATGATATTTCTTTAGATGAATTGCCAGAAGAAAATAAATGTTATTTTTTAGATGATAATGGCTATATATTTGATGAAGCAATATATTTTTCTGGTAATGTATATTTTAAATTTTTTGGAAAGATAAAAGATGGTTTAGAAAATCCTATTGGATCATATTATATACCTAATACTTTTCAAAAAATTGAATCTTTAATAGAAGATCTAAAACAAACAGGGGTTAAATTATCTTCTTTGAATATGAAAGACGATGGTGATATTGAAATTTATCTTAAACCAATTGACACTTTAAATACCCCTAAACTAATATTAAAATCAACTTCAGACTTTAATCAAGTTGTAGAAAATTTGCAATCAGTATTAACAACAGAACCTTTTCAATCAGATTTTAAAAATAAATATTCTTCACTTTTATATATAGATTTAAGATTTGGAAATAAAGTTTATTATAAATTTGCAGAAGAAATAAAAAATGAATAATGTAGGATTTTGGGAAAAACTTAGAAAACCATTCTTTTGTCTTGCTCCGATGGCAGATGTTACAGATTCAGCTTTTCGTTATATTTTAGCAAAATACAGTAAAGACAGAGAAAATAAAGATAGAGTAGTTTTCTGGACAGAATTCGTCACAGCTGATGGTTTATGCAATAAACTCGCTAGAAAAAAGTTATCTCACATTCTTGATTTTTCAGAACGTGAAAGACCAATAATAGCGCAAGTTTTTGGTGCAAATGTAGATAATATGAAGAAAGCTTGTCAGTATATAGCTAGTCTTGGTTTTGATGGAATAGATATAAACATAGGTTGCCCAGATAAATCAGTAATAAATCAAGGAGCTGGATCTGTTTTGATCAAAAATCCAGAATTTGCTCGAAAAATAATTAAAGCAGCAAATGAAGGAGTCAAATCTGCTCGAATGAATATTCCTGTATCAGTAAAAACCAGAATTGGTTTCAATAAAGAAGAAATCGATATTTGGATACCAGAATTATTAAAAGAAAATCTTCCTGCTTTAACTATTCATTTGCGTACAAAAAAAGAAATGTCACTCGTCCCTGCGCATTGGGAATTGATGCCAAAAATTATTTCTATGCGGGATAAAATTTCTCCAGAAACTTTAATCATCGGTAATGGTGATGTGATTTCTTTAGAAGATGCAAAAGAAAAAGCTCTTAAATATCATTGTGATGGAGTTATGATTGGTCGTGGAGTGTTTGGAAATCCATGGTTTTTCTCTTCAGAGCAAAATCCTGACATTTTACTTGAAGAAAAATTAAAAGTTCTTATAGAACACACTCAAATTTTTGATAAAAAACTTTTAAAATCTAAACATAAAAATTTTTATGTAATGAAAAAACACTTCAAAGCTTATATAAATGGTTTTCAAGGTTCAAAAGAATTACGAATAAAATTAATGGAAACTAAAAATGCAAATGAGGTGGAAAAAATAATTAATAATTTTTTGAAATTTTTGACTAAAAAGGTATAATCAAATCTATGCACGACTTAGCATTATATAGAAAATATAGACCAAAGACTTTTAAAGAGGTTCTAGGACAAGAGCACATAGTTAAAGTGCTAGAAAGCTCAGTTTTATCAAATAAAGTCTCTCATGCCTATTTATTCGTAGGCTCACGTGGTACTGGAAAGACCTCAGTAGCGCGTATTTTCGCTGAACAAATCGGTGTATCAATGAATGATCTGTATGAGATAGATGCTGCTTCAAACAGAGGAATTGATGATATTAGAGCTCTACGAGATGGAGTGCGAGTTTTACCTTTTGATTCAAAATATAAAGTATATATCATAGATGAAGTACATATGCTTTCAAAAGACGCTTGGGGTGCTTTACTTAAGACATTAGAAGAACCTCCTAAACATGTGATATTTATTTTAGCTACAACAGAACTTCATAAAGTCCCAGATACTATCATTTCAAGATGCCAAGTTTTCACATTTAAAAAACCTTCTGATATCATCTTAAAAAATGCAATTTTAGATATTGCAGAAAAAGAAGGATTTCAGTTAGATAATGGATCTGCTGAACTCATGGCAATATTGGGAGATGGATCATTTCGTGATGCACAAGGTATTTTGCAGAAAGTTTTAAACTTTGCTAAAACTAAAAAAATTAAAAGGGAAGATATTGAAAAAATCACAGGTGCACCAAAGACGACACTAGTGAATGATTTTATTTCTTCTATTGCTAATAAAAATCTAGAAGAAGGAATCATATCTATTCAAAAAGCTTCTAGTGAAAATCTAGATATAAAATTATTTATAAAACTTATAATTCAAAAATTTCGTATGGCTATAATTCTAAAATATTCTCCAAAACTTGAAAATGAAATGTCAGAAGATTTATCAGGAGAAGATTTAGAATTCTTAAAGGAATTAATAAAACAAGACAAGGAAGGGACTTTACGTTCTAAAGCATTATCTTTATTGCTTGAAGCATATGAGAATATAGAAAATTCATTTATTTCGGAACTCCCACTTGAATTAGCTTTAATTAAAATTCTTTCAGTTGAAAAATAAAAGCTGTGTCTCCTGAACAAAATCCGAACTTTTTTCCAAAACAATCCTGATTCAGAATTCTAAAAAAGGACTCGGCAGGGCGAAACAATTATTCTGGGGTTTTGGATTCGCCCTGCCTCGGCTAA
>Ga0172375_10000536_pt1 | contig 60366 bp, 58 predicted proteins | sample LakKiv1m_FD_114537 | JGI IMG/M metagenome (GOLD analysis project Ga0172375, IMG submission 114537) | Freshwater microbial communities from Kabuno Bay, South-Kivu, Congo - kab_092012_11.1m | ecosystem: Environmental > Aquatic > Freshwater > Lake | place: Democratic Republic of the Congo...
AACATTGCGTCCCTTTGGTCCTAAGGTTACCTTTACTGCGCGGGCTAACTGCTCTACGCCGCTGAGTAACTTTCTGCGTGCCTCATCTTGATATAGTAACTGCTTACTCATGCTTCCTCCTTTTACTTGATAATCGCTAAGATATCATCTTCGCGCATAATTAATAATTCTTCGCCTTCTTTAGTGGTAATTTCATTACCGGAATATTTTCCGTATAATACCTTGTCTCCGACCTTAACTTCAGGTGTCTGAACTGTTCCGTTATCCAGGACTTTACCTTTGCCTACGGCTACAACTTTACCCTCTTGAGGTTTTTCTTTAACTGAGTCAGGTAGAACTATTCCGCCTTTTGTTTTAGTTTCAGCCTCTAAAGCTTTTACTACAACGCGATCTCCTAACGGTTTTATATCCATTTTTGCTCCTCCCTTAATTTGGTTATCTTAGCACTTTCAATCTTAGAGTGCTAATTATAATTAAAAATTTATTCTTGTCAAGTATTTTTTTATGAGTAAATAACTTACGGCTATAATTTTTAAAATTAGCGCCTGTCTTGGTTTGTTTCTCCGCGCACCGTTCGTCCCGCCCCACCGTGGCGGGACTTTGATAGGCCAATATTTTGCGTCCTTTCGCATTTGAGCAATATGTATCACGCAAAATATTCACGTGCGCTTAAGAAACAATCCAATACAGCCGCAAGTACAGAATTAATAAATGTCGCTGGCAAGTCCTTTATACAATGCTAGCGGATGATTTGCCTTGTTTCCGGACAAGGCATGTGAATTCCTTGTAGACAAGTGTCCTTGGGAGGAGACAAGGCAAAGCAGACGCAAGTGGTGGAAACGACCTTGAGTGAGAGACTTGGCAGTTTTGTTTACTTATTTTTTGTTAGCGAGCGGCTTTACGTATAGTATTGTGTTTAGCAGACGTGCAATATTTAAAAAGCATTTCTAAGCCTTTTAAAGTTAAATTAGGGTCTTTAACATTAATCTTAGTGCAGTATTTATAAATTAAATTTATGTTACCTCCGGTCCCGACCACTATCGCGTTTTTACCGATCTTTTTTTTGATTCGCATTATTAGCTCGTCGGTTAGACAGGCAAAGCCGTAGATTATTCCGCTGAGCATGCTGTTTTTTGTATCTTTACCTATAAACTCGATTGGTTGAGCAAGGGATATGCTTGGTAAGAGGGCTGTGTGTTGATTTAGGGCTTCCAGGGAAATGCGTAAGCCGGGTAGTATCATCCCGCCTAGATATTCGCTCTTTTTTGATATAATATCAAAAGTAACAGCTGTGCCAAAGTCGATTACAATCAGAGGCCTGCCGTAGATTCTTGTCCCTGCAAAAGCATTTACTAATCGATCTGCTCCTACTTGTTCGGGGTTGCGGTAGAGATTCTTTATCGGAACTTTTATATCTTTACCTATAATATAGGGGTTTTTACCATTTAGAGCTTTTAAATCTTTTTTGAGCGTTGAATTTATTCCAGGTACAACGCTACAGATTATACTTTTGGTTATTATGTTTTTACCTAGCAAGCTTTTAAGTTTTTTAAAGCTGTAGCTTTTGGTAGGTATAAAGAAAACTTTTTTAAGTTTATTCCCTGTAGCAAATATGCCAAAAGTAATATTGGTGTTGCCTACATCAATGGTTAGTAGCACCCTTAAGCTCCTTAATTTTGTCTCTTATTAAAGCCGCTTTCTCAAACTGCAGGTTGCGCGCGTTTAATTCCATTTCATATTCTAACTCAGAAATATATTTTCGCAACTGGTATTCATCCTGTGCTTCTCCTGTGAGGTTTACTACAAACTCTTCGGCTTGGAGTAAGTTTTCAATGCCCTCTCTTATTGCTTTTTTGATTGTTCGCGGGCTGATGTTGTACTTAGCATTAAAATCTAGCTGAATTTTTCTGCGTCTTATACTTTCTTTGATTGCTTTTTTCATTGAGCCGGTTATAGTATCAGCATACATAATTACTTTGCCGTTAATATTACGCGCTGCCCTTCCTGAAACCTGGATTAAGCTGGTCTCTGAACGTAAGAAACCTTCTTTATCAGCGTCAAGAATCGCGACTAATGAAACTTCCGGTAAGTCTAGGCCTTCCCTGAGGAGATTGATTCCTACCAGGCAATCAAACTCATTCTTTCTCAAATCTTGAAGTATCTTTGAACGTTCAAGGGTTTTGATTTCAGAGTGGAGATATTTTACTTTAAGCCCCTTTTCTTGCAGGTATGTAGTCAGGTCCTCAGACATTCTTTTGGTAAGGGTAGTAACTAAAACTCGTTCCTTGTTCTGGGCGCGTTTTTTGATCTCTTGAATCAGGTCTTCAACCTGGTTTTCAGTGGGCTTAATTACGATCTCAGGGTCAATGAGGCCGGTAGGTCGGATAATCTGTTCAACAACTTTCTTTTTGCTATTTTTAATTTCATATTCATTTGGAGTGGCAGATGCAAAGATAGTCTTACCTACCAGTTTGTTGAATTCGTTAAATTTTAAAGGCCGGTTATCCAAACAGCTTGGAAGCCTGAAACCATAATTTACGAGAGTTTCTTTTCTGGCCCGGTCTCCTTCATACATCCCTCTTATCTGAGGTATGGTTACATGAGATTCATCAATTACAGTAAGGAATTCTTTTGGGAAATAATCTATTAAAGTGTAGGGCCGGCTTCCGGGAGGATTTCCTGAGAGATGGCGGGAATAATTTTCAATTCCATGACAGTAACCTATTTCTTGCAACATTTCTAGGTCATATTTAGTGCGGGATTCAAGGCGCTGGGCTTCTAATAGTTTGTTTTTATTTCTTAAATATTCCAAATGTTCTTTTAGCTCTGTGCGTATAGAATTTAGAGCTAGATTGATTTGTTGGCTTGAAGTAATGAAGTGCTTGGCTGGATAGATGGCTATTTTGTCTAATTTTCCAAGTATTGAGCCTGAAACCGGATTAAACTCGCTGATTTTCTTGATTTTAATGTCCGATAGCTCTATGCGGATACCTTTTTCTTGATAAGCAGGGTATACTTCTACTACATCTCCTCTTACTCGGATGCGTCCGCGGATAAATTCATAGTCATTTCTTTCATATTGAATTTGGATTAATTTGGCGATTAGCTTATCTCGGTCTATCTCCTGGCCTTCTTCTAAAAGTACAAGCATATCTTGGTAGCTTTTAGGGTTGCCTAAGTTATAAATACAGGATACGGAAGCGACGACAATGCAGTCATTTCTGCTCATTAATGATGTGGTTGCTGAAAGACGAAGCCGGTCAAGGCGTTCATTTATTGAGGCATCTTTCTCTATATATGTATCTGTTGATGGAACATATGCTTCGGGCTGGTAGTAATCGTAGTAACTGACAAAATATTCTACAGCGTTATGAGGAAAAAAATCTTTGAATTCGGAGTAAAGTTGAGCGGCGAGAGTTTTGTTGTGCGATATGACTAAAGTAGGCAGGTTTAATTTAGCGATGACATTTGCCAGGGTAAATGTCTTGCCTGAGCCTGTTACTCCAAGTAATGTTGAATAACGATTGCCAGCGTCAAGGCTCTTAAGCAGGGATTTTATTGCTTTGGGTTGGTCTCCGCAGGGCTTAAACTTGCTAACTAATTTAAACTTCTGCATTTATTCTAATGAGCTCATAGGACATCCAGAGAGATGTCGATTCCTTCTATGGAGTGAGTCAGGGCGCCAATAGAAATAATATCTACTCCCGTTGCGGCAATAGTTTTTACGGAATCAAAATCAACCCCTCCGCTTGCTTCGAGCATAGTTGGTGGATGGTGGCTCTTGAATTCTGTGTTGTTTCTAATTTTAACTGCCTCTTTTATGTCTGCTAAAGACATATTATCAAGCATTATTACATCAGGCTTAAAATAAAGCGCATGTTTGAATTCATCTAAACTCTGCACCTCAATTTCTATTTTAAAACCTTTTGGCACGCTGGGTAGTTTTTCATAGCCTTGTGTAACTTTAATATGGTTGTCTTTAATCAGTATCATTTCATCTAGGCCCATGCGGTGATTGTGTCCTCCGCCTAAACGAACGGCATATTTTTGTAGTTCGCGTAAACCGGGAAGAGTTTTACGCGTATCAACTATTTTAGTTTTATAAGGTTCAATATGTAAAACATATTCATTTGTTTTAGTGGCAATTCCGCTGAGCATGCTCAAGAGGTTTAAAGCTGTCCTTTCAGCGCTTAAAATGTCGGATGCCTCTCCGGACAGGGTGGCTATTACTTTGGGGGCTTTTATTCTCTGGCCGTCTTTAGCTTTAGCTTTAAAATCAATATTCTTATTCATGGTTTTAAAGACTCTTTCTGCTACTTTTAGGCCACAGACGATGCAGTCTTTTTTTACTACAATAGTTGCTTTAATCTTTTTATTCTTAGGTATAGTCAGCTGGGTGGTGATGTCTCCACTACCTAAATCTTCAATTAAGGCATGGCGTACTAATGTATCCAGTTTCTTTTCATCAAGTGTCGGTATAGCGTTGGAAAAAAGCTCTTTATTTAAGGCCATCGCGTACTCCTTTCAGCTTGATCAACTCTTCTTTTAAATTTCTTAATTTCTTGTTCTCCTTCTCTACTATTTCCTTAGGGGCTCTTTGTAAGAAGTCTTTCTTAGTAAGCATGGTTTCTTTGTTTTTTATATCCGATTCGGTTTTAAGTATTTTTTGATTCAACTTCTCCAGATGCTTATTTATGTCAATAATACCCGATAAAGGTATAACTATGTGTATGTCTTTAAGAATGTTTACAAATTCATTTTGGTTCCGTTTGTAATCCTCTAGTATCTCAAGATTATTTAGTCTGGCTAAGTTTTTAATATGCAGCCTTACTGATTCTAGGCCCGCCATCTTATTCTTGTTTGTAGAGAATATTTTAGCGCTCACGTTATTTTCTTGCGGCAGGATTTCTAGCTCTGTGCGCATATTTCTTATTGTGGTAATAATTTCGAGAGTCTCGCTTAAGATTTTCTCCGTCTTTTTATCGATAATATTTTCCTGTATATGAGGCCAAAGGCTAAGCATTATTGAGTTGCCTTCATGCGGAAGTTTCTGCCATATCTCTTCAGTTATAAAAGGCATAAACGGATGCAGCGCCCTTAGGAACTTCTCTAATATTTTATACATAACTAACTGGTTGTGGGTGTTTTTTATATCGGTCTTAATTATTTCTAAGTACCAATCACAAAATTCATGCCAGAAAAAACCGTAAAGCGTATTTGCTGCTTCATTGAATTGGTAGTTATCCAGATTCTTTTGAACTTCTTTTAATGAAGAATAGAATCTGCTTAAAATCCAGCGGTTCACCAGGCTTAAGTTCTCGTTCTTCCCGCCAGAATTATTGGCGGGTCCGCCACGAGTTGTGGCGGAAAAGAATACGCACAAGTCAGTTTTAACTAAGGCCGGGTCGAGATTCATCAGGATAAATCTCGAGGCATTCCATAACTTATTGGCAAAATTTCTCCCCTGCTCAAACCTCTCTTTAGATAGGTATACATCCTGGCCTTGAGCAGTTATGGAGATTAAACTAAAGCGTAAAGCATCTGTCCCGTATTCATCAATTATTTCTAAGGGATCAATTACATTTCCTAGCGATTTAGACATCTTTTTGCCTTCAATGTCGCGGACAGTCCCATGAATATATACATCTTTAAAGGGTATGTTTTTCTGAAATTCCAATCCGGCCATAATCATCCGGGCAACCCAGAAGAAGATTATCTCCGGGGCAGTAACCAGGGTTGCAGTTGGATAAAAGTATTTTAAGTCTTCTTGTATTTTTGTGCCTTTGGGAGAAACTCCGTCTTTTGGCCAATAGAAAGTTGCGAAAGGCCAAAGCCAGGATGAAAACCAGGTATCCAGCACGTCTTCTTCTTGGTAGATATCATCGCTTTTACACTTAGGGCAATTTAGCGGCTTATCCTTGGCAACTATAATTTCGCTACATTTACGACAATAATAAACCGGGATGCGATGCCCCCACCAGATCTGACGGGATATACACCAATCTTGTATATTTTCCATCCAGTTTAAGTAAACTTTTGTCCAGCGTTTGGGGTAAAACTTTATTTTCCCCTTTTTTACGGCATCAATTGCCGGTTTTGCCAAGGGAGCCATTTTTACAAACCATTGTTTTGATAAGTAAGGCTCTACTATTGTGTGGCATCGGTAACAGTGCCCGGCTGATAATTCGTGTGCCTCGACTTTCTCAAGTAAGCCCTGTTCTTTAAGGTCCTCAATAATTACTTCCCTTGCTTCGAACCTATCCATGTTTTGATAGTCTCCGGCTTCTTCGTTCATCGAGCCGTCAGGACGCATTACGTTAATAAATTCCAGTTTATGTTTTTTACCTAAAGCGTAATCGTTGGGGTCATGGGCAGGAGTAACTTTGACTGCTCCTGTTCCGAATTTCATATCAACCATACTATCAGCTATGATCTTTATTTCTCTGTTCATTAAGGGCAGAATCAGTGTTTTGCCGATAAGTTTCTTATAGCGCTTATCTTTAGGATTAACTACAACCGCGCTGTCTCCTAACATAGTTTCAGGCCGGGTTGTCGCCACAATAATAAATTCTTTTGGTGAATCTTTAAGAGGATACTTTAAGTAATAGAGGTTTCCCTGCAGCGGTCGGTGTGCCGCCTCTTCATCTGAAAGCGCGGTTTGGCAGCGCGGGCACCAGTTTATTATATAACTGCCACGGTATATTAATCCTTTTGCATATAGACGGATGAATACCTCTGTTACGGCCAGGGAATATTCTTCGTCCATAGTAAAGCGCAGGCGCGACCAGTCGCAAGAAGCACCTAATTTCTTAAGTTGCCGGATTATGGTTGAGCCGGAGTGCTCTTTCCACTGCCATACGCGCTCAATAAATTTTTCCCGCCCTAAATCCTGTCTTTTTAGTCCTTCTTTGGCAATTGATTTTTCCACAACGTTTTGTGTGGCGATTCCCGCATGATCCGTACCCGGCATCCAGAGCGACTCTTCGTTTTTCATACGGTGGTAGCGGATAAGAATGTCCTGGATAGTATTGTTTAGGGCATGGCCCATATGTAAGATTCCAGTTACATTCGGCGGGGGGATAACTATGGTGAAGGGTTTTTTGGCAGGATTTGGTTTGGCGCTAAAGTAATTGTTATCTTGCCATATCTTATACCATTTGTCTTCGGTATCTTTAGGATTATATTGCTTAGGTATTTCATCTGCTAAAGCCCCGGAAGGGTTCATTTCTTTTGATCCTTTAGTAATTTATACTCAATGCTATCCAATAGCGCAAGCCAGCTTGCCTCAATAATATTTTCTGATACTCCGGTTGTATCCCATGACCCCGATTCGTCTTGAGATTGGATAAGTACTCTTACTTTAGCCGCAGTTCCGGCTTTTTCATCTAAGACACGCACTTTAAAGTCAGACAAGTGCATTTTTGATAGAGTTGGGTAAAAATCTTTTAAAGCTTTACGCAAAGCATTATCCAAAGCATTGATCGGACCATCGCCCATAGCTACGGTGTGTTCCTTTTGTTTGCCAACTTTTAGCTTTATAACTGCTTCAGTGGTAATTTTTTTATTTGAGCGCCTCTCAATTACCACGCGGAAACCTTCTAATTCAAAGAATTTATTATATTTTTTGAGTGCGCGTTTCATTAAGAGCTCAAAGGATGCTTCTGCTGCTTCAAAATGATAGCCCTGGTGTTCTAACTTTTGAACAAGTTCTAGAATTTTCTTAGTTTGCGGATCATTTTTAGTAAGATCCAACTTCATATCTTTAGCTAGGATTAGAATCCCTGTTTTACCAGCAAGTTCAGAGACTAAGACTCTGCGGTTATTCCCAACTAGAGTGGGATTAATATGTTCATAAGATTTGGGATTTTTCATTACGGCATTTATATGCATTCCCCCTTTATGGGCAAAGCTGGAAGCGCCCACATAAGGCTGATTATCGCGTTGTTTCATATTACTGATTTCGCTTATGTAATGAGAAACATAAGTTAACTCTTTTAATTTATCATCAGAAATACAATCAACGCCAAGTTTAAGTTTTAAATTTGCTATAATGGAGATCAGATCAGCGTTTCCGCAACGCTCTCCGATTCCGTTGATAGTTCCCTGGACCATACTTGCTCCGGCTTCTACTGCAGCAAGAGAGTTAGCGACAGCTAAATCTGCGTCATTATGGCAATGAATCCCTAGGTCAACTTTGATTACCTTTTTGACTTCCGGGATAATTTTTGTGATTTCAGATGTAATCGTGCCTCCGTTTGTATCGCATAGGCAGATTGCGGCTGCTCCGGAATTTTGAGCACTTAATAGAGTCTTTAAAGCATACTCCTTATTAGTTTTATAAGCATCGAAGAAATGCTCCGCATCATAGAAAACCGTTAAGCCTTCGCTGACTAGATATGATATTGTATCTTCAATCATCGCGATATTCTCATCAAGTGTTGTTTTTAATACATCTTCAACGTGTAAACTCCAGGTTTTTCCAACGATAGTTATGATTTTGGCTTGAGATTTAATCAGCGATTTAATATTCGGATCAAGGCTTGCTTTAGTGTCTAGGCGACGGGTCATGCTAAAAGCGCAAAGTTGAGCATTTTTAAGAGGGACCTTCTGCATTTTAACAAAAAACTCCATATCTTTAGGATTAGAGCCTGGCCAGCCGCCCTCAATATAGTGAATGCCTAGCGAGTCCAATTCTTTGGCAATATGAATTTTGTCGGCAACTGAATAGGAGATGCCTTCTCCTTGTGAACCGTCCCGTAAGGTCGTGTCGTATAATCTTACTTTAGACATAATTTCTCCCATTATTTCCCTAAACCGAATTTTTCATGCAATGTTTTAACTGCCGTTTCAGCGAATTTCTTTTGAATTATACATGAAATGCTGATATCTGAAGTAGAGATCATTTCAATATTGATCTTATTTTGAGCTAAAACTTCAAACATCTTAGCGGCTACCCCGGGATGAGATTTCATTCCTACTCCCACAATAGATACCCGGGCGATATCAGCGTCTTCTAAGGTTTCGTGCGCGCCTATTTTCTTAGCGACTCGTTTTGTGATTTTTAAAGTTTTAGGAGCAGTTGTTTTATTGACAGTGAAAGATATGTCGGTCTGGCGCAGATGTCCGACATTCTGGACGATCATATCAACGCTTACTCCGTTGTCTGCTAATTCTTTGAATATCTTAGCAGCTATTCCCGGTTGATCAGGGACATCACAAATTGTAATCTTGGACTCACCTTTGTTTAGGGTAACTGCGGAAACTACCACTTCCTCCATTTTTTTAACCTCCTTAATAATCATGGTGCCGGTTTCTTTTTCAAAGCTCGATCTTACATGTATTGGTACGTCAAACTTTTTAGCCACTTCAATGGAGCGTCCTTGCATTACTTGAGCTCCTAAAGATGCCATCTCGAGCATTTCATCATATGTTATTGCTTCAATTTTTTTAGCTTTTGGCTCTATCCTGGGGTCAGTTGTGTAAATGCCTTTTACGTCAGTATAAATCTCACATTCATCTGCTTTCAGCTCTTTAGCTAAAGCGACTGCCGTTAAATCCGAGCCGCCGCGGCCTAAGGTGGTAATATCTTGGTCAATGGTGACACCCTGGAATCCGGCAACAATAACAATCTTACCTTTTTTTAAGGCTTCCTTTATTTTGTTGGCATCAATTTTAATGATTCTGGCTCTGGTATGGCTGGTGTCGGTAAGAATTCCGACTTGAGCGCCGGTAAAGGATATAGCCTCAAAACCCAACTTATGTAAAGCCATAGCCAATAAGGCTACTGAGATTTGTTCTCCTGTAGATAAAAGCATGTCCATCTCTCTATCCGGAGGATTAGAGTTAATCTTTGCCGCTAATTCAATTAATTCATCAGTTGTGTCCCCTAGGGCAGAAACAACTACAACTAAGTTATGGCCTTTCTTTCGATAGCTAGCTACGCGTGTAGCAACATTTTGTATGCGTTCTACATTAGCAACAGATGAACCTCCAAATTTTTGAACAATTAACTTCTTACTCATCTTCCTTACTCTCCTTAACTGGCTTCTTTTATAAAATAATTCATTAATTCATCACCTTTATCAAAATATAAATCCGATTTTAAAGCTTCTTTCTCGCTAAAATTTAAGAATCCTCTGGCAGTGATCCCCTGGCCAAAGATACCAAAAGGTACCGGGTCAGCAACATGTGTTTTTAACGCTACCGGCGTGGCATGGTCAGGAAGAACCAGAATTCTGAAATTCTTTTTATGACTAAAGGCTTTTAGTATAGCACCCACTATTAATTGATCAAATCTTTCAATAGCGGTTATTTTCTCTCTCAGGTCTCCGTTATGCCCCGCTTCGTCAGCTGCTTCCAGATGAACAAAGACGAAGTCATTGTTATCCAAAGATTTTATTGCAGCTTCTGCTTTGCCTTCATAGTTGGTATCGTAGTATCCGGTTGCTCCGGCTACATTAATAACGTTTAAGCCTATAATCCTTCCTAAGCCTTTAATTAAATCTACCGCAGAAATAACGCTTCCGTTAAGGTTAAATTTCTCGCTAAATTTTAACATCGCCGGTTTCTTGCCTTGGCCCCAGAGCCAAATCATATTTGCCGGATTTTCTTTTAAATCAACCCGAACTAAATTTATTTCATGCTTACCCATAATTTTTCGGGATTCTTCCATTAAATTAATGAGAATTTCAGAGCCTTCTCCTTTCGGCAAGTTTTTAGAGATACTTTCTCCGCTTATATCATGCGGAGCTTTACAGCGAGTTCTCTCCAGGAGTTCTTCGGTCCCTCTTTTTACAACCATTAAGTGACGGTAACTTATACCCGGATAAAATTTAATTTTATTTGTACCCAGTTTTTCATCAATAAATCTTATAAGTATCGAAGCTTCTTTTGAGCTTATATGGCCGGCGCTATAATCGGTGAGGATGTCGCCAGAGGCTGTAATCAGGTTGCAGCGAAAGGCCACATCATCTTCTTCTAATTCCACCCCAAGGTTTGCTGCTTCAAGGGGCCCTCTTCCGGTATAATATTTCTTTGGATCATAACCAAGTATGCTGATTTGCGCTACGTCAGATCCTGGAATAAATCCGGCAGGGATTGTTCTGGCCCGACCCAGTCTTCCATGCTGAGCGATAAAATCCATGTTTGGGGTTTTGGCTGCTTCTAAAGGCGTACGCTCCCCCAGCTCTTTAACAGGGTAGTCACTCATTCCGTCACAAACTAATACTATGTATTTCATATTTTTAGAATTTTACTTCAGGCACTAGCTTTGCTTTCTCCTGAGCTTTAAAATATTCAGAGGCGACCTTATATCCATATTTCTTAGCAATAATATTACCGGGGAAAGTTCTTACGGTAATATTGTAATCTTGCACTGCTTCGTTATAACGCATTCTTTCTACCGCGATCCTGTTTTCGGTTCCGGATAGCTCATCCATTAGCCTTAAGAATGTTTGATCAGCTTTTAAATTTGGATAATTTTCAGCAACAAGAAGAAGCCTGCTTAATGCTGCATCAACAGCTCCGGCAGCCTTTACTTTATCTTCAACTGTAGTAGCTTTTGCCCACTGAGAGCGAGCCTGGGTTACTTCTGTGAAAACAGTCTTTTCATGAGCAGCGTAGCCTTTAACTGAGTTAACCAAGTTGGGGATTAAATCGTTACGTCTCTGTAATTGATTATCAACTTGTGCCCATTTTGCAGTTATAGTTTCATGTTTTGAAACTATACCATTGTATACGTTTATAACCGCTGCAATAATAACTACTATTAAAATTGCTAAGCCAATTAATATTTTTTTCATCACTCCTCCTTATTAAAAGCCTCCTCCTGAACCTCCTCCGCCGCTGGATCCGCCTCCAAAACCACCACCTCCAAAACCTCCGCCTCCAAAGCCACCGCCTCCGAAACCTCCACCACTCCAACTCCCTGAGGATGATCCTCTTTTACCAGAGCTTAATGCCATAACCCCAAAAATAAGCCATCTCCAAAACTTACCCCGCTTATCTTCCGGAGTTGATCTCCAGATGAAATAACGTAAAAACATGGCTCCGGCATAACCGATTAATGGGAATATGCCCGCTATTGGTGTTGTCTGCGCAAAAGCAGCTGCGAATAAAAGTGTAGCAGGTAGGCCTATAAATATAGGCCAGGGTATATTCCATAAAAAAAAGAAAAAAAGTCCAAATATGGATAAAAATGTTGTTTGGCCAAATAAACCTGCCTTTGAGTTGTTAAATTTAAAGCCAGATGTATTAGAGTTTAGAGGTTTGTTAATGTCCCTAGTAATAACTGCTGAAACTTCAAAGGTGCCATAATATAATCCTTCGGAATATTTTCCATCTTTAAAGTAAGGCACCATATAATTTCGGCCGATCTCTCCGCAAAGTCCGTCAGGCAGTATACCTTCGACTCCGTAGCCGGTTGCAATACGCCAGCGTCTTTCTTTTACGGCCAAAAGGATTAAAACTCCGTTATCTTTGCCTTTTTCTCCGGGTTTCCATCTATCAAAGAGCATCTGTGCGTAGTCTGCTTCATCATAAGGAGCAATCGAATTTACAGTAACTACGGCAATTTCGCTTGAAGTTTTCTCTTTTAGATCCTGGATAAGCGTACTTATCTTATCCTTGTATTCCGGGGTAATAACTCCAGCGAAATCATTTACCCAACCTTGCGGTTGAGGTATATTCTGCGCAAAGGCAATTACTGGCAGAAGAAGTAATAGTATAAATAAAGAAAACCTACGCATGGTATTAGAGTTGATCCAATGTCTCTATTATTTTCTCTAGCTCTCCAACAAATTCAAGAAACAATTCTTCTTGTTCAAATCTCGGAATTTTAATTAATTTGTTTTTGGCAGAGAGAATTCTTTGCCATACGTTGATATTAAGCGCAAGAGCCCGATCTAATTCCTTTAAAACATCTTCTTTTTTATAAGGAACAATTTTACCTTTAAGACGCAGTATATTTCTAGAAATATGCAGTATCGAAGTAAAAGCCTTAAGTAGTGTTGTGTACAAGACTGATGCATCTTTATTTGATTTTAGATATAACTGGCGTAAAGCTATGAGTTTTGCTTTTAGTTCATGCTCGCACTGAAAACGCAGATTTTTAACTTCAATGCTCAGGTCTTTTAATATATCTTTTCCGTAGAGAAGTATGTAGTTTTCTTTTAAGTCTAGGAATTCAATCGGGAATGAGTCAGTTGACCGGATGATGTAACTTTCACTAAGAAATAAAGGCTGAAATAATGTAAATTTATTAATGAGAGTCGTAGCCTTTTTTAATTCGAATAAGTCATTGTTTTTTAGTACTATTAGAAAATTGATATTGGAATGTTTGTTTACAAATTCTCCGCTAGCAGCGCTACCATATATAATAACTGAAACTAAATTACTATTATAGAGGCTTTTAAGTTTGTCAACGAATACATCAATTTTCTGTTTAATTTTATCTGAAACTTTTAGCTCTTGCATAGGTTTTTTACAATACTTTTAACTAAAGACTTGGTCATTGTTTTCTTTGAGAAAAAAGGGCCCGATATTTCTTGGCTATTTATTAAATAAGCCGAATAATGTTTATTAGTTAAAGAATTCGCTACTACTAAATCCAGCTTTGCTTTTTTTAATAACAACCGGCCTTCTTCTATAAGCTTTTTTTCTGTTAAGTCAGGTTCAAATTTAAACCCAACTAATAAAGAATTTCGGCTTAATCGATGTAGCGATAATATTATTTTAGGAGTTTTCCTAAGATTTAATCTCCTGTATTTAAGAGCTGAGCTAATCTTCTTCTTGCTGTAGATTTCCGGTTTATAATCTGCTACTGCGGCAGAGTGGACTATGGCAGCATACTTTTTTCTTTTAAGCAGTATCTTTAACAAAGAACTCAGTTCGTCAAAGAACTTAAATCTAATTACAGTGATATTTTTACCTAAGTTATAATCTTTACCCGGGCCTAGCAATAGGGTAATTTTTGCACCTTTAAGAGCTAATTCTTTAGCAAGCATTACCCCGGTTTCACCTGTTGCTATGTTACTGATTACTCTGACATTATCAATAGCAACCCAGGTCGGGCCAGCCGTTATCAGGACATTCTTATTAACTAAGTTAGTAGCCAATCTCTTTTAAGATAACCTTTATATCAGGCTTTATTAATTTAGGCTCTTTTATGCTTTTTATTGCTCTATCTGGATCTTTTAATCCGTGCCCAGTTAATATACAAACAATCTTACTATCAGATGAATTTTTAAAATAACCGCTGTTGTTTAGTTTAATTAAACCGGCGATTGAAGAAGCGGATGCGGGTTCGACAAATACACCGTCTTTGGCGGCAAGTAGTTTGTAAGCATGCAGAATTTCTGTATCTGAAACCATATCAATCAACCCGCCTGATTGGTCGCGCGCCTCTTCTGCCTGATGCCAGCTGGCCGGGTTACCTATCCGAATAGCTGTAGCGATTGTTTCCGGATTCTTTATAGGGTGTCCTCTTACTATAGGAGCAGCGCCTTCTGCTTGGAAACCAAGCATCTTCGGCAGCTTGTTGGATTTTCCTTCCGCCTTGTATTCTTTGTACCCCTTCCAATATGCTGTAATATTACCGGCATTGCCAACTGGCATTATTTGAAAATCAGGGGCTTCCCCTAGAAAATCACAAATTTCAAAGCTAGCTGTCTTTTGTCCTTCTATGCGATAAGGGTTAAGCGAATTAACAAGCGTAATCGGATATTTAGCGGTAATATCTCTTACTAAGTTTAAGGCATCATCAAAATTTCCCTCTACGGCAAGAACAATAGCTTCATGAATAAGCGCTTGGCTTAATTTCCCCAGGGCAATTGCGCCACTAGGTATAAGTACAATACATTTAATACCGGCTCTGGCAGAATATGCTGCAGCAGATGCAGAAGTATTCCCTGTTGAGGCGCACATAACTGCAGTTGAGCCTTCTTCGCAAGCTTTGGATATAGCTAAAGTCATACCCCGGTCCTTAAATGATCCTGTAGGATTAAGACCTTCGTATTTCAAATAAACTTTAGAATTATTACCAATAAGCTTACTCAAATAAGCAGAGTGGATTAAAGGTGTATTGCCTTCATTTAAAGTAATCACCGGTGTTTTATCCGTAACCGGAAGATATTTCTTATACTTGTTGATTAAACCAACGTAGCTCACACTTCCTCCATCCTAATGGCAACAGATTTTTCTTTTATTGTATCTAGGCGGTCAATCATACTTAGGGCAGCGCGCAAATCTTTTTCTTTTGCCTGGTGTATGAGCATGACTATAGGGACTAATTGAGTCCTGCTTCTTTCTTTTTGAGTAACCGATGCTATGCTAATTTTAAATTTTGCAAGTATCCCTGATACTCTGGCTAATACTCCGGGCTTATCTAAAGCCATAATCCGGATGTAATAACGGCTTTCGAAATCGTCAATCTTTCTTAGTTTAATAATAGTTTTATCTAAGATTGTATTTAAAGTCGGCCTAAATAGTCCGGCTTTTATATCTTGCGTTAGATCTACCAAATCTGAAACTACCGCTGAAGCAGCGCATGATTGTCCTGCTCCTGGCCCATAAAATAGAAGATCTCCTGCTAAGTCACTGGAGACATAAATAGCGTTGAATACTCCATCAACCGAGGATAATAGATGTTCTTGCGGTATCAACGTAGGATGTACCCTTACCTCCAGGTCGCTACCTTCTTTTTTTGCGATAGCCAGGAGTTTTATCTCAAAACCAAGTTCTTTGGCATAATTTACATCAGCTAAAGAAACGCGGGATATCCCTTCGACAAAGACATCTTTTTGATTAACAAATTTCCCAAAAGCCAAATAAGTAAGCAGGATTAATTTATGCGCTGAATCCATTCCTTCTATATCCAGGGTAGGATTTTTCTCGGCAAATCCTTTATCTTGAGCTTCTTTAAGCGCTGATTCAAAGCTGCAGTTGTTTCTAGACATGGAAGAAAGGATATAATTAGAAGTTCCGTTTACTATTCCGAAGATGCTCTCAAATCTGTTTGCTACTAAACCTTCTCTAAGGGATTTAATAATCGGTATTCCCGCTCCTACAGATGCTTCAAAGTAGATATTTCTACCTCGGTCGGCAGCCTCAGCAAATAATTCCTGGCCAGCTAAGGCAAGGAGGGCTTTATTAGCAGTAATAATATTCTTCCCTTTTCTTAAGGACTCAAGGATTATTTCCTTTGCCGGATGTATGCCTCCTATTAATTCAATTACTATGTCTATCTGAGGATCATTAATAATTTCCTTTACATCTTTGGTAAGAAGATTTTTGTCCACAGATACATTACGTTTTGAGATTAGATCTAGATCGCAGACTTTTTTTAGACAGATATCCAAACCAGTCTTTTCCCCCAGGAGAGCTCTTCTTTCCCGCAGGATTTTTATTACTCCGGAACCAATATTCCCAAAACCAATTAATCCGACGTTAATTTTTTTCATAGTTATGCTTGCTCTTTCTTTGTGTAGTAATCTACTGTATCTTGCATGACTTTCCTGTGTTTTTCATCTACAGCCAGAAATTCCATTCGTGTGTCATAAATCATATCTTTCATTATTTCGTTAGATTCTATAACTTTACTAATAAGCATTATCGGATGCGGATCAAAAGGCAATCTTATTTCCAAGGCCAGATTAGTGCCTGGTTTAAATTGTCTATTAGTTGTCAATAGCATTCCACCTAATGAGATATTTTTAGACTGGCTTATGTCAATGTTGTTAATTTCATCCATAATGCGATAAGAAACAATAAAACGACCTACTGCTCTTGGGTGCTTTCTTCTCTCTTGCCCTGTAAAACCCATTGTCACCTCCTGTTTAATTATGTATTTAGTCGGGGCGGACAGATTTGAACTGTCGACCTCTTGAACCCCATTCAAGCGCTCTAGCCAAGCTGAGCCACGCCCCGTATAGCATCTTGCATGGCGAAATCCCACAAGCATTATGTGGGATGACCACGCCCCGAAACATTACTAGATTTCTTCTTTTCTTTTGCGGCCCATTAAATCCTTAAAAGCTTTAATTGCAGGCTTGTTCTTATAAAGAACTTTATAAACTTCGCTAGTAATGGGCATAGCTACTTTGTATTTTAAGCTTAGATAATGGCCTGCTTTTGCTGTTGGGACACCTTCAGCTACAGCATTTAGATGTTTTATTATTTCTTTTAAGGTTTTCCCTTTTCCTATTTGCTCTCCAACAAATCTATTCCGGCTGTGCATGCTAATGCAGGTAGTTACTAAGTCTCCTAAGCCGGTTATGCCGCTAAAAGTAGCGGCTTTAGCGTTCATAGCAATACCTAACTTGGATATCTCTGCTAAGCCACGCGACAAAATAGCAGCTTTAGTATTAGTCCCAAAGCCTAATCCATCTGATACGCCGCAGGCAAGGGCTATGATATTCTTTAGGCTACCACCTAATTCTACTCCAATAACATCATTATTAGTATAAATTCTGAATCTGTCTGTAATAAATATTTTCTGTAAATATTTCCTTAGGGCCAAATTATGCGAAGCAATAACTGCTACCGTAGGAATGCCTTTGGCAACTTCGTAAGCTATAGTTGGCCCGGAGAGTACCGCTAATTTTACCTTTCCTAATTCATCGTGAATAACTTCAGAAACTCTTTTTAAAGTACTTATCTCTAATCCTTTAATAACACTTAAATAGATCGCATCATGAGGATATCCGATTTTCTTTATTTTCTTTAAGACTCCTCTAAGATATTGCGAGGGTATAGCTAGTAAAACTATATCCTTTTCTTTAATAGCGCTGGCTAAATCATGGGTTATTTCAATATTCTTCGGGATTTTTACTCCCGGAAGAAATTTAGTGTTTACTCTTTTTTGCCTCATTATCAAAACATTATCAGCAAAAGCCCCCCAGATAGTAACCTTAAAGCCCTTTTTAGCCAAAAGAATACCTAAAGCGCTTCCCCACCCTCCATCGCCAAGAATAACTATATTTGGTCTTTTTTTCATAATCGTTTATTCATTTCCGAATATTCTATTTTCAGATAAAATACTCTCAGGAACTTTCTCCTGACGGGTGATAAATTTAATACCCACATCAAAATTATCGCGACCTTTAGATTCTACTCTGACGACTTTTCCAATTATACCGTTTTGATATATTAGAGCATGTTTCTCTAACTCCGTACAGATAATCAGTGTCCCCCGGTCAAAAGCCAGCCAAATAATGTCATCGGGGCTTACGGTTTCTCTTAAATTACACAGGAGTCCTGCCTGACTTATATTAGACGTGTAACCTTGGAATAATTTACTAATCGTCTCCTCTTTGCATATCTTACAAGCTAAAGGAGCAGCGTAGTCAATCCTTGAAAACTCTCTGCGTTCGTTATTTGAATTTGTTTCTTCCATTTTATTTTATAACTAAATTAAGTTTATTAGTCCTAAGTTTGGCTAGCTCCCAGGCGTAATCGTAGAGATGGAGCCCCTTGCTGACTGCTATTATTTCTCCGTCCTCTACTCCGATTTCTTCGGCCATGTATTGTTTTACTAGCTGCAACCCTCCGAGATTCGATGGAAAACCGCCCCATAAATCCCAGGAACGAAAATATAATATAAAATGCAATTTGCCATAACGTACTCTTGTGTCAATGAGTCTTAAACAAGGAGGGTCAATCAGTTTTATATCGGAAGGCATCCCTATCTCCATTATTGCCTGATTAGTCCCTGAACCGTTTTCTTTGTAAAGCTTAATAACTTCTTCCACCTGATTAACATGCAGGGGTATTTCTTGGGCCATTTCTTTGCCGTTTATATCTTGTTTTATCTTAATTTTTGGGTCAACTAGCCTTTCTCCATAAGTATAATCTTCTGTATCAGTTTTTGTCCCAGTGAGTAAATAACTGAGATAGCCTTGAATATAGTCCATGTCTGTTGGCGCAGGGATATTCATTCCGCCAGGAATTATAGGGATGATTTGATGACTGGGTTTTTTTACACGTACAGAAACAAAGTCAAATTCAAGGCGTTTTTGACCTGCATAGCTGCCTTTAGTTATTGTATAGGCATGCCCATGGTCAAGTATTTCAGAGAGGCATTGAAACCAGGCGTCATCTAAATCAAAGGCATCAATAAAAACCGGTTTTAATAATTCTTCAACCATATTTCCTTTCCAAGCAATTCCAAGATTTTTAGAGTTTATGTTTATTTAGTGTTTTTAATAAATAATTTAAAGCTGCTTAAAATTTGCGAAATTGGCATGTTCTTACCGATATATCCAGCGCAGCCATATTCTTTAGATTTGGCTATTAAGTCTTCATCGTAACCGAAACCAGTAATCATAATAACAGTTGATGTTGGTTTTGTGTCTTTTATTAATTTCAGGGTTTCTAATCCGCTCATTCCGGGAAGGCGTATATCCAGCAATATTGCGTCATAGTCCTCTTTTTTAATAGACTCTAGCGCCTCTTCTCCGCTAGAAACAGAGGAAACTCTATAGCCATCTTTTTTCAGTAATTCTTCGAATAGCTCCCTTACCGGAGCTTCATCGTCAACTATTAATACCTTGTAATTCATTTGTTCCTCCTTTTTTTATGAAGGGTAACTTTATGGTAAAGGTTGTACCTTTGTCGACTTGACTTTGCACAAAGATATTTCCGTTATGATTTTTAATTATACTATAGCATATTGATAAGCCTAATCCAGTCCCGTGTATTTTAGTTGAAAAAAAAGGCAAGAACATATTTTTAAGGTTATCCGGGGAAATCCCGTGTCCGGTGTCCGAAATTGTTATTTGCGCAAACTCATTGTTAATATTCTCTGTTTTTATAGTCAGTAAGCCTCCATCCTTCATTGCCTGGCAGGCATTGATAAATAAGTTCAGTAGTACTTCTTGAAGTTGATGTAAATCTCCTTTAATCATTCCAAGTTCTTTGGATAGCTCTTTTTTAATTTTAATCTTACGCAAAGTTGGCAGCTTATGGTAATTAAGAAAAGGTAAAACTTTTTTAATCACTTTATTTATATCAAGGTTTTCTGCGCGGGGCGCGCTCTTTCGGGTAAAAACTAAAACTCGATCAACCAGGAGTCGGATTTTATGTACCTGGCTCTCTATGCTTTTTAACCCTTTTTTAATTTTAATGTTAAGTTTTTTGCTATCTAAAAGTAATTCAATGTTCCCGGAAATAACGAATAAAGGATTATTTATTTCGTGCGCCATTCCTGCTGCCAATTGCCCTACAGCAGCTACCTTTTCAGATTGAAAAATCTGATATTCTAATTTTTTTCTCTCAGTTATATCTTTAGCCATAAAAATATAACCTAAAAAAGATCCCGAAGAGACAAGTTTACTAACACTTAAAATAACCGGGAATGAAGAGCCGTCTTTTTTAATAAGAAAAGTTTCCAGTTCATATTGTTCTTGTTGGTTAACCTTTTCCAGTATAAAAGGAAGCATAATGTTTACATCTGCATAAGCATGAAGAACGCTTATGTGTTTAAATATAATTTCATTTCTCTGCCAACCGAACATCAACTCTGCGCCCATGCCATAATAAGTTATATTGCCTTCTAAATTACTGGCGTATAAAGCGTATTCTTTAATGCTTGAGAAAATGTTCTTAAGTGTAGCATCAATATTCTGCGCAGAGGCCTCCCGCTCTTTTAATGTAGTTATATCGCTACCTAAGATTAGGATCCCCGATATTGTTCCGTCGCCTTTAAGCATAGGCGTAATATTCCAGGAGATAATCCGCTCGGAGCCGTTACTGTCAGTAAGCATTCCTTCGAATATATTGGCTCTCCTATAGGTGAAAGTATCATCAACTATAGCTTTAAACATATGCTGCTTCATCTCTGCAGTGGGCTCAGGGCAAAGAATACTAAACCAGTGTTTGCCTAAAAGCTGGTTATCATCTTTAGCGGTTAACTCTTTTAATTTTTTATTATAGAAAAGAACATTACCGAGGTGATTTAAATAAATCGCCACGACATTTGCATTATCAAAAATATTAAGCATCATATTCTTTTCTTGAATGCTTGCGCGCATAATCTGGAGCGAGCGATCGGAATCGAACCGACATATATAGCTTGGAAGGCTATTGTTCTACCATTGAACTACGCTCGCAAGAATAATGGGCAGGAGAGGATTCGAACCTCTGAAGCACAAGTGCAACAGATTTACAGTCTGTCCCCTTTGGCCACTTGGGTACCTACCCGTTTTAAAATTTAAAGATCAAAGTTCAAAGCTTAAAACAAAATCTTTATTTAAAAAAGCCGGCGAGAGGAATCGAACCCCCGACCCGCTGTTTACAAAACAGCTGCTCTACCAACTGAGCTACGCCGGCATATTACTACTCCTTTTTAAGGCGTATGGGATTTTATCAATAATATCCGAGGCAATCAAGCAAATTTGTGTTTTTTCTTTAGCAGCTAAGTCTCCGGCTAAACCGTGTAAATATACAGCATATTTAGCGCTAGAATAATTGCTTAAGCCCTGGCCAAGAAGTCCGGCAATCATTCCGGTTAATACATCTCCGCTGCCTGCGCTAGCCATCCCAGGATTACCAGTTTTATTAGTATAAAGAAGGCCATCTTTATTTGCAACTAAAGTATGGTGGCCTTTTAAAACTAAAACAACTTTATTCTTTTTAGCAAAACTTTTTGCAATTTCAGTTCTATTCTTTTGGATAAAAGATACCTTAGTATTTATGAGCCTGGCCATTTCTTTGGGGTGTGGAGTTAAGATCATGTCTTCTTTAAGGTGGTTTAAATATCCAGCTAAAGCATTTAAACCGTCAGCGTCAATTATTGTTTTCTTATTAATCGTCTTGACTAATTTGCGTACTAATAATTGAGTTGATTTTTCTTGGCCTAACCCCGGTCCGATTACTACTATGTCAATTTTTTTAATAAATTCCATAATTTCTTTAAAAGCTTGTAATCCGAAATAGCCTTTTTTCCCTTCATTTAGAGGAAGAGTTATAACTTCATCAGGTTTAATCTTTAATAAAGAGTTATTCAGGCTCTTAGGTACCCCCAAAGTTACTAATCCGGCGCCCAGCCGCATAGCGCTCTTAGCGCAAAGGACAGCAGCCCCTAGATATCGAGCTGAACCGGCTAAAATGAAAATACGCCCGAAGTCACTCTTGTTACTTTTAACTTTTCTTTGTAACAATCGCGTTGGCAACCGCATAGTTTTTTACATGCGAAATAGAAACTATTACATCTACTCCTTTGCCTCTCGAGTTTAATATTTTACAGAACGGTTTACCATCAGATGCATTTAGTACCTGAACATCTTTCCAGTTCAAATTAGAGTCACCGAGCGCTTTAAAAACTGCTTCTTTAGCGGCGAATCTTCCTGCTAAGTGTTGATAAAGGCTGCCTCGGGTTTTAGCATTTGTTAGCTCCTCATCAGTAAAAATTCTCCCTAGAAAAGCATCTCCCCATTTTAGAGCGGCTTTTTTTATTCGGTTTACTTCGGTTATATCTACGCCTGTCCCTAGAATTATTGACAAATCAACTCCTTCATTTCTTTAACAGCTTCTCCTAAGCCGCAAAATAACGCTCGGGAAATAATTGAATGGCCAATGTTTAATTCGGTAATTTCTTTAATTTGCGCAACTTCAAGCACATTGCAGTAGTTAAGCCCGTGTCCGGCAGAAACGCTAAAATCAAGGGAGTGAGCGAATTTTGCAGTTGTCTTTAGTTCAGCTAAGAATTTGCGTTCTTGGATTTTATTCTTTGCGTTAGCGTAGCGGCCAGTGTGTAATTCGATTTTCTTAGCCCCTGCATTCTTAGCCGCTTTAATCTGTTGTTTATCCGGATCAATAAAAATACTTACATAGATTCCTGCTTTTTCCAATTTATTTATTGCGTTTCTAATTTTCTCACAATTCGATATAACATTTAAACCACCTTCAGTCGTAAGTTCCTGGCGTTTTTCAGGGACAAAAGTTGCCTGTTCGGGTTTCACTTTTAAAGCAACATTTATAATTTCTGGAGCAATAGACATCTCAAGGTTAAGTTTTGTTTTAATTATTTTCTTTAGGATGAAGAGATCTTCATCCTTAATGTGCCGGCGGTCTTCTCTCAGATGTGCGACAATAGCGTCTGCTCCTGCAGCTTCAGCTATTAAAGCAGCGAATCCCGGTTCAGGTTCTAGGCCTCCCCTAGCTTCTCTTAATGTAGCAACATGATCAATATTTACTCCTAGTCTCATTTAAAAGATAGCAGAAAGCTCTAGCTCTCCTTTTATATAAAACCATAAAATTATCGCTAAAATCAAAGAAATAACTTTTAAAGCAGGGTGATATGTAATAATATGCAGTAATCTTTGCGTTATATTGTTTTTATGTTTGCTAGTCTTCATTTCTTAATTTAAGCAGTTCTTTTGCTTTTAAAAACATTTCTTCGTGGCTTAGGTCTTTAAATAGTTTTCCCTGGTAGACTAAAGATATATCCCCTCTTTCTTCAGAAACAATAATAATAACTGCATCTGTTTCTTCGCTTAAACCCAATGCTGCCCTATGTCGTGTTCCGAATATCCGGTTAATGTCTTGTCTTTGAGCAAGCGGGAAAAGGCTGCCTGCGCTTATAATCCTTCCGTGTTGTATAATAACAGCGCCATCGTGCAAGGGATTGTTGGGAGTAAAAATTGCCTGAATAAGCTCAGCAGATATTTTTGCATCAAGTCGGATCCCGCTTTCTATATATCCGGACAAGGAGCTCTTCTTCTGTATAGCAATTAAAGCTCCCATCTTATCTTTCGCTAATATTTCTGTTGCCTTGGCGATTTCTTTAAGTATTAAATCTAAATCTTCCTGATGCATAGCTGCGACAAAAATATGCCTCTGCCCTAAGCGCGCCAGTCCAAGACGTATCTCTGGATGAAATATAATTAAAATAGCTATTATAGATATTGCAAAGAAATTTTTAAAGAGCCAGTCAAGCCTTTCTAATCCTAGTTTCTGAAATATAAAAAAAGCCACTAGTAAAACTGCTATACCCCGGACAACCTGGATAGCCTTGGTTCCTTCAAAGAAAAGCATTACCTGGTATATTAACAACCAAAGAATGCCAATTTCTAATATTGCCTTCCAGTGCGTTAAAAAGTAAGTTAGTTCCATTTGTGTATATTATCCTGAACTAATACAGCGTGCTTAACAGCTAAAACATCATGGACCCTGAGTATATTCGCCCCGTTTTCACATGCAAGGATACAAGAGGCTATTGTACCGTGAATTCTATCCTGTTCAGAAGTCTTTAGTATTTTGCCAATAAATGATTTTCTGCTTGTTCCAATCAGGATAGGTTTACCGAGAACTTTGAATTCAGCAAGCTTGTTTAATATTTCTAAGTTGTGTTCAACGGTCTTACCAAAACCAATTCCCGGATCAATAAGTATTTTCTTTTCGTTAATTCCGGCGTTTAAACTCGTATCTATGCTTTTTTTAAGAAATTCAATTATTTCGTTAATTAAAGAAGTATATTTAGGATTTTTCTGCATTGAATGGGGCAAACCTTGCATATGCATAATTACTACTGCTGCTTTATGTCTGGCTATAATCTTTGCCATTGAGAAATTCCTTAATCCGGTTATATCATTAACTAAAGCTGCTCCGTTATCTAAAGCTTGTTCGGCCACTTCAGGCTTATATGTATCGATTGATATAGGTGTTTTTGTTGTTTTAGCAAGTAATTTTATTATCGGTATAGTCCTGCGGAGCTCTTCTTTTAAAGATACTGGTTTTGCTCCGGGTCGAGATGATTCTCCTCCGATATCGATAATATCAGCTCCGTCTTTAATTAATTTCTGGGCGTATCTAACTACATTTTGAGGAGTAAATTCTTTATTTAGCAGGCCATCGTTACTGAATGAGTCCGGGGTGGTATTAACAATTCCCATGATACAGCAGCGTTTTCCTAGGGGTAGCTTGTATTTTCCTAATTGAAGATTAAAATTATCTTTTTGATAGTTTCTTAAAGCTATTGTTAACTCCGTGGCTAATTTATTTAATCCAAAAGGTTGTTTTTTCAGTTTTAAGCTAAGCCTACTAAGTTGGGATAGATTAGCTATAATGAGACAGTCGGTTTTTTTTGCTTTTCCGGTTAAGGCGTCGCGGCTAACCGCTACATCTCCTCCTAATGAAAGCATCTCTTGTTTAAGAATATTAGCGCAGATATTACTTAAAGCGTCAATCTTTATGAGGTATGTTAGAGCCTTAGGGCACATTATGTCTATCCCGTAAGCATCCACATTTATCTGGCGCATAATTCTGGCTATATCTTCTTGTTTTGTTGCGCGAATAATTCTCATTATAACATTTAAACTAGATCTGATTTCTCTATGCCTAATATACGTTTGACCTCTTCTCCTCCTAGAACTTCCTTCTCTAGGAGTGCATTAGATAAGGTTCTTAATTTATCGATATTTTGTTCCAATAAATTTTTAGCTTTATTATAAGATTCTTCAATTATGCAGTGTACTTCTTGGTCAATCATATGAGCAGTTGCTTCGCTGTAGTTTTTTTCTTCTGCTATATCTCTACCAAGGAAGACTAGGCCTTCTCTGCGCCCTAAAGTAATATGACCTAATTTCTCTGACATTCCGAATTGGGTAACCATTCTTCTGGCCATACCGGTTGCCATTTCAAGATCGTTTTGAGCTCCTGTTGTAACTTCGCCTAATGTTAATTCCTCTGAAGCTCGGCCGCCTAGCATCATGGAGATTTCCGCAGTCAACTCTTTTCTTGTCCAGTAATGCCTATCTTCAAGAGGAGGAGTGAAGGTGTAGCCACCGGCTAAACCTCTAGGGATAATGGAGACTTTCTTTAAAGGGTTAACTTCAGGGAGCAGCAAAGATAATAACGCATGGCCTGATTCGTGAAGCGAAGTGATCTCCTTTTCTTTCTTAGACATGATATGGCTCTTCTTTTCCGGCCCCATAAGTACTCTTTCAACTGATTTATCAAGGTCAGCTTCTTCAATTGCTTCTTTGTTGTTTCTGGCTGCTAAGAGCGCTGCTTCATTGCATAAATTTGCCAGGTCTGCCCCTGAGAATCCCGGTGTTTGAGAAGCTATTGATTTTAGATCAACAGAAGGCGCTAATTTAATCTTGCGCGTATGGACTTTGAGAATCTCTTCTCTTCCTTTTATATCGGGCAGGTTAACGATGATTGTGCGATCAAATCTCCCCGGTCTTAACAATGCAGGGTCAAGAGTATCAGGACGGTTAGTCGCGGCTATTAAAATAAGCCCTTGGATAGTGTCGAAACCATCCATCTGCACTAGTAGAGCATTTAAAGTTTGCTCTCTTTCATCATTGCCTCCGCCGATTCCGGCAAAACGTAATCTACCAACTGCGTCAATTTCATCAATAAATATGATCGCTCCTTTTCCGGATATTTTGGCTGCTTTTCTACCTTGTTCAAAAAGATCGCGTACTCGGCTAGCACCTACGCCGACAAACATTTCTACGAAATCAGATCCGCTTATAGAAAAGAAAGGAACGCCTGCTTCTCCTGCTACCGCTTTAGCGATTAGTGTTTTTCCGCAGCCCGGAGGGCCAACTAATAAAACGCCTTTTGGAATTTTCCCGCCAAGTTTTTGAAACTTTTTGGGGTCTTTTAAGAAATCAATAACTTCTTTAAGCTCTTCTTTGGCCTCATCCACTCCGGCTACGTCGTTATAGGTGACTTTTTCCGCTTGCCCTTGAATTTTAGGAGCTATTTTACCAAAGGTCATAATCTTGTTGCCTAATTGTTCGCCTCGGGAAGCCATCATCCACCAGAAAAATATTAAAAGTAGTATTGGGCCTAAATTAAAGAGTAGGGATGTCCAGAAGGTGCGGGGCGCTTTTACGTCAAATGATTTAAGGTTAACGCGCATTAAGTTCAATAATTCAGGATCGGTCTCAGGAATATTTACAAAAAACCGGGAATTATTTTTAAATTCACCTTCGATTTTATTCTCAGTGTTAATTAAAGCAGCCGACTTTATCTCATCAGGTTTATTTTTTAAAGTAGAATAAAATTCGCTGTAAGGTAGTTCTTTGGGGACACCGTTTATGGGAATACTCAGGGAATTGATAATTATAAAGAAAATAACTAACGCTAAAAACCAGCCTAAAGGTGATCTTCTCAATATATTATTCTTCTTTGCCATTTTTTACCTTTCTTAGGAATTGTTAATAGAGAGATAATTATACCTTGCAATGTTCGTAAAATCAAGCACTTTATGGGTTTACCTATGATAAAAAATAAGAGATTTTACTCTTTTTATGATCGATATTCCTTTGGGAAGGTCTACAATGGAACCCGTGGGCCGATTTATAATTAAATCTTCAATTTCTTTAATGTGAGTAAAGGAAATTCTGCGGGTTGACCCTTGTAACTTTTTAATATTTAAGCGCAAAACAAGCCTGCGCATTGCAGGGTGAAGTTTTATAAGTTGAGCAAGTTTTACTCTTCCAAATCTTTCTTTAACTAAACGCAAGGCTTGAGTATTTAGGAAATCGTAGTCTTGGGCAGAATTATCAGCTAAATTGCTTAAAATTTCTTTAATTTGGGGGTTGTACTCTTTTTCTAGAAGCGGGATTAACTTATTGCGAACTTTGTTTCTAAAGTATATATCCATCAGGTTGCTTTTATCTATCCTCGTCGCAATCTTTGACTTTCTTAGGAAGTTTTCAATATCTTTTCTGCGAGTTTTAATTAAAGGTCGGATGATAATAAAACCACCCATCTCTTTTTTAGCCAGTATGCCTGATAAGCCAAATAAACCAGTGCCTCTTATAATGCGCATGAGTACTGTCTCTGCCTGATCATCTAGATTGTGGGCTAAAGCAATCTTTTTAGCTTTAATATCTTTGGCGACCTTGAAAAGAAACCTTAATCGGGCGTCTCTGGCAATCTCTTCAAGTGAGCCTTTCCTGGATAATAATTTGACGTTAATCCTGCCAATCACTACGGGAATATCAAGTTTTAAACCAAGTTTCCTTACAAATTCAGCATCCTTGGGAGAATCTCTGCGTAACATATGGTCCAGGTGGGCAATTGTAAGCTTTAAATCAAATTTTTTCTTTAAACTGTTTAATAAATAAAGTAAATATACGGAGTCTGGACCTCCGGATACTCCGACGACGATTGAGTCTCCATCTTGGATTAAGCCTTGTGATTTGATTACAGTCTCTACGTTCTTGGGTAGCATTTGTCCTTCCTTTTGATAATTGATATTATCATACTCATAATTTTTTTCAAGGTTTAACATTGACAATTCTCTTATTAAAAGGTAAATTAATTCTAATATGAAAAAGAAGATAACTATTCTGGCAATCGATAAGAACATCTTAACAAACTTCTTTTCTCTTTCTACCTTGCAGGTTTTAGGCTACCTCCTGCCAATAGTACTACTTCCCTATTTAATAAGGACGATTGGTCCGGAAAAATTTGGTTTGATTGCTTTTGCGCAAGCATTTATCCAGTATTTTATAATGCTTTCAGATTATAGTTTTGGTCTTACCGCTACGCGGGAGATTTCTGTGCATAGGAATAAAGAAGAAAAAGTTAATGCTATTTTTTCTACGGTTATAGTCGTAAAGTTGCTTTTGGTTGTTTTAAGCTTAGCAATTGTTTTTATTATAGTTTATTTTATTCCTAAATTTAGAAATGATTGGTTATTATATGTTTTAAGCTTTGGCGCAGTCTTAGGAAATGCGCTTTTTCCGAACTGGTTTTTTCAAGGGACGGAGAAAATGAAGTACATAATTCTAACAAACTTAACTGGAGGAATAATATTTGCTCTCAGTATTTTTATATTTGTAAGAAAACCGCAAGATTACCTTTTTATTCCCGCTTTAAGCTCTTTATATTTTCTGGGCACAGGAGTGGCTGGTTTGTATATTGCTTTTAAAAACTTCAACTTAAAATTTATCCTGCCTTCTTTCAGTACTGTTGTTAATGAAATAAGAAATGGAGGAAATGTCTTTTTTTCGTTAATTGCTGTAAACGCCTATACAACTAGCCGCGTCTTTGCGGTAGGTCTGCTTACTAATAACATTGTTACTGGTTATTATTCGATTGCCGAACGAATTGCTACATTTGTTCAGTTCTTTCCTTTAATTTCCATTTCTCAAACAATATATCCTAGGTTAAATAAAATATATTCCAGAAGTAAGAGACGGGCAGTAAGTTTAATGTATTTAATTCAGGATGCAACCACATCGGCATATTTCTTATTTATACCCTTGATAATCCTGCTTTCGCATTTTATTGTGCGTATTATTTGCGGGCCGGGTTACTATGAAGTAACGCTGGCTCTCAGATTTCTTGTATTTTCCGTATTTTTTATTAGTGCCAATGCCTTTAAGGTTCAATTCTTGCTTATTTGCGGAAAGCAGAGCGCATATTCTAAAATACACATATTTGCGGCTGTAATCGGGTTACCTCTAATTTTTATCCTGGTTCATTTTTTCTCTTATCTGGGAGCTGCCCTTGCTACAATAGCGATAGAAGCTCTTATTTATATTGTTACCAGCCAGGTCCTCTTATATACAATTTCCAAGAAATTTAAAGGAATTTATCCTAAGCAGTAGTTTACTTTTATTTTAGAAAAAAAGAAGGGCAGAAAATTAATTCTGCCCTTCTTTTATGTTTGCCTTTTGGTTTTCGTCGCTTAGGTTTGGTGGCGGCGACTGGCCCTGCTTGCCTTTCGACTACGCAGGACTGCGTCGCTTCAATCTGGTGGCGGCGACTGGATTTAAACCAGTGACCTGTCGGGTATGAGCCGATTGCTCTATCAGGCTGAGCTACGCCGCCATAATTTTATAATTAATTTAATTTCTAAATCGGCTTGTTTTAGGTATCAAGCCGGATTATTTTTCATCCGGCGCAGTACTTGAAGCCGTAGGCTTCAAGTGGAGCCGATTGCTCTATCAGGCTGAGCTACGCCGCCATAAATTTAAAGATTCAGTTAATTATTAATAAAGAGCTTTCTAATAAACAGAACGTAACCGATTACCGCAGCGTTAGCGCAAGCGATAACTACAACTCCGGCAGCGATATCTTTAACTAGCTTTATCTTATGGTGATACTCTTTAGTTATTGCGTCTAGCATCAGTTCTATTGCAGTGTTTAAGATTTCGGCAATAAATACTAGAGTTATTGTAATTGAAAGCGCGATAAGTTCAAGCGCAGTTAAATTCGAATAAAAACCAAGGAGCATGGTTGCTAAACCAAAAAGAAAGATATAACGCATGTTGCGGTGATGAAGAAAAAGGTAAAGGATTCCTCTTACCGCAATTTTGAAGCTTTCTTTAAAGTTATTAGTTTTTAATGGATCTGCTTTAAGCTCGTTTCTCATTATTTTTTCCTGTAGGCATCTAGATATTTATCGCAGAATATTTGTTTATTCAAAATCAGGTCCGCAGTTATTCCGGCATCCAGAAGCTCGGTGTCTAGAGGGTCAAGAATTGCTGCGTCTAATCCAAATGCAGCAGCCATAACCAGGAATGTCCGATTAATTAAAGGGCGCACAAAAGTACCCTGGGAAACATTACTTAAACCGATAATAGTTTTTGGACTAGGATCAGAAATAATCTTAAATTCCCGGATTGATTCCAGTATTTCTCTTTGCTGCGCCTGAGCTACATTTATGGGCATCACTATAGGATCAAGAAAGAGATCTTCTAAGGGGAATTCTGCTTCAGAACAAGCTGAAACAATCTGAACGGCTAGCTCCATTCGTTGATCTTTATTTTGAGGGATTCCGCTCGCGCTTATGGTTAAACCGATCAGTTTAGCGTGGTATTGTTTGGCTAAGGGGATAAGTTTATCCATCTTTGCTTTATCGGCAGTAGTTGAGTTTATAATAGTTTTATTTCTTGCTACTTTTAGGCCCGATGCAATTACTTCGGGATTACTTGAATCAATGCAAATTGTTTTATCAGTTACCTCTTGGATTGCTTCAATAAGCCATTGTATATCCGAAACAGGTTGTTTTGAGAGTGGCCCGCAGTTAACATCTAAGGCATCAGCGCCTGCTTTAATTTGGTCAATGGCATATTTTTGAATAACTGATTTATCTTTTTGCGTTATGGCCTTACCGATATAAGAGTACATTCCATTAATCAATTCGCCGATTACAAACACTCACTCACCTCCTGAATAAATTATCGATATATTTATTTGTTTTTTCTATAGCTTTAGGGTGGCGCATTACCAATAAATCTGCGCCTGCCTGTATTAAAGCTGTTGCAGTTAGGGCCTCCCAGATAATGCCTTGGTTGGCTAGGCTTACTTTAGCTTCTTTTGCTTTCCAGCTTTCTGCTCCTACAAAACAAATAAACGGGCTGGCTACTGTTTTATCTCCGGCAAGCGCTGCCAGCCTTGCACGTTCCATTATTGAGTAAGCATATTCCAGGCCATAGCCTAAAGAACCTATAGTTGGGTTTATTACTATGCGCTCTAAAGGTAAACCCATATCCGAAATTAAGATATTTAATTGTTTGGCAATATTAATGTCGATAGGTGATTCCGCGATAATATTATGGCCATCAGCAAGAACACAGGCAGTAAGAGTTTTGTAATTATCTTGTAAAGCGCTTCCGATTAAACAGCGTTCACCTTTTGTCGCTTCGGAGCAAGCAGGTAATAAAAGATTATCTTTTGCGTCATCACTGCACCCAAGAATAATTAAAGGTAATCCTGTAGTCTTAAGAAGTTCTTTTATAAAATCAACCTCATCTTTAACAGGTCTATTGCCTGAGTCAGGGTGTGCTCCTTGTAATCTAACGCAGAGGCATTCTGCTTTAAATTCGTTCGCGCATTTATCTGCCCACTTAAGAGGATTATCCAGGGCTTTTCCGTAAGCTTTGCGTAATTCATCTGGCCATTCAACCGCAGGTATATCTAAGATCTCAAAAGCAATCCGAGGTCTGTATTTAAAGTTAGCTTCTTGAAATAGGCAGGGCAATGTTTCTTCCCCTCCAATATCAATACTTTTAATCCGGGTCCCTCCGTTGTCTTTGGTCGAGCCTATAGTAACAACAGAAATTGAGCCTGACCATTTATCCATCATTAACTGTAATGCCATATCTTTTCTCCTAATTTTCTTAAAGTATTTATGCTGATGTTATTAGTGTTTAAATCAGCCAAACAACCGTTTTTGGCGCTAGCTTCTTCAATTTCTTTATCTAAACCTAAAGAGCCTAGATAAATCGCTTTAAGTCTTCCTATCTTTTTTTTATCTATTGAACCATTAAATCGGTTAATAATCAAGAATTCATTTCTAATCTTTATCCCCAACTCATCTTTTAGCCGGCTTATTCTTTCTGCCGCTTTTAGGCCAGCCGTCGATGGATCTGAAATAATCAAAAGACTATCAGCTTCTTGAGTGGTTCTTCTTGAAAGATGCTCAAGCCCTGCTTCGTTATCTATAATTACAAAGTTATAGTTGTTTATTATTTTTGCTATACAGTTACGTAAAACATTATTAACATAGCAATAGCAACCTGGGCCTTCGGGCCTGCCCATAGTTAAGAGATCGAATCCATCTCCTTCAGTAATTGCTGTTTGCACCCTGAATTCGATATAGGCATCTTTTCCCATGTTTACAGGGATGATCCCAGGATTGCAAGCTACTTCATCTAAAATCTCTCCGATACTCTCTTTTGATTCTGTTCCTAAAGCTTCAGCCAGATTACTGCTTGGGTCTGCATCAATAGCTATAATTGAGCCTAATTTATTCTCTTTAAGTATTCTTATAATAAGAGAGGCAATTGTGGTTTTGCCTGTGCCCCCTTTTCCTGCCATAGCAATAACACAGCTCATACTATTTCTTAAGTGTCGGAAACCTGTTTAAATCAGTATGCGGGAAGAATAGCGCCGCAACATATTCATCCATATATCCGGAATCAACGGATAATTCAAAGTAAGTTATCTTTCTGGCAATTTCTTCAGAAATCTTAGCTGCATCTTTTGATAGGAGCGCTTCTCTGGCTCCGGCTAAGGCACTGTTACCGATAAAAACAAACCTTTTTCTTTCTAAGTCCGGGAGTAGTCCTATTTTTATAGCACTCTCAATATCCAATGAAGTGCCAAAACCTCCGGCAATAAAAATATTTTTTACATCATCAAGTTTGAAGTTCATATGTTTTACTAAGATCGAAGTGGCAGAATAAATGGCTGCTTTTGCGCGTTTTAAATTTTCAATATCAGCTTCACTGATCACGATATCAGAACTAGTCGCGGATTCTTCTTTAAAGACTACGATGAATTCTTTTTCTGACTCGCTTAAGCGCAAGCGCTTATGATTATCAATCTTGATCTTACCGCTTTTATCGATTAAACCAACTTCAAGCATTTGAGAAATTAAATCAATATAACCAGAGCCGCAGATTCCTCGAGGCTTAGTTTCATTAATGGTGGAAACAGCGACTTCAAAATTCACCGGGTTAATCTTTACTTTTTGTATGGCTCCGCTAGAAGCGCGCATTCCAGAGCCAACTCCGCTTCCTTCGAATGCCGGACCGGCTGAAGCAGCGCAAGCAACTAGAAAATCCCTGTTACCAAATGCAATCTCTCCATTGGTTCCAATGTCAATTAGAATACTTAAATCTTCCTCTTGATAGATTCCGCTAGATAGGACTCCTGAAGTAGTATCCCCTCCTACATAGCTGGATACTCCTGGAATGCATGATAAAAGCCCCCGGGGATTAATTCTAATCCCAGCTTCCGCTGCTCTTATTACCGGAAGAAAGTTTGCTGTTGGAACATAGGGCTCTTTTCTTATGTATGTGGGGTCGACTCTGAGCAACAAGTGAATCATAGTAGTATTTCCTGTACAGACTATTGATGAAACATTATTTAAATCCACATTATGCTCATGAATAAGTTCAGTAATTATTTGGTTCATTGTTTCAATAACCGCTTTATGCAATTTTTCCAAGCCTTCAGGAGTTTTAGCATAAATAATACGAGTAATCACATCCGAACCAAAATTAGACTGTTTATTGTAAGTAGCTTTTGTCCCCAGAGTCCGTTTATCTTTTAGGTTGATTAGTTGACCGGTTATGGTAGTTGTTCCTATATCGAAAGCCAGCCCGAAATTATTGTTACTGGTATTTCCCGGTTCAATCAAAACGATTTCAACTGTATCATTTCGCTTGCCTAAAGTTACAGTCACTTTCCATTCACTACTCCGGAGCAATTCGCCAAGTTGGCGGATATTGCTTAAGCCTGTTTGCATGATCGGCAGGTTTTGGACTTTTCTAATCTGCTGAATTAACCGGTCAAGGTCGCTGGCGGTATCATTTAAGCTTGGCTTAGGTAATTCTAGGTATATTTTTTCAGCTAGCGGGGAATGAGCGAATAGTTTATCGTCAAAAAGCGCTTCTTTTGATTCAACTTCTTCAGATTTTGAGAAAATATTTTTTAACTCATAATTTAAGTCTAATCTGGATTCAGCAGGAATTTCAACTTCCAAATCACTTTGGATATTTGTAAGGCAGGCAAGATGAAGCCCCTTTTCTTTCTCCTCAGAGGTTAAAACCGGGCTGAATAGTGTGGATACCTTGCCCTTTTTTATATTTACTTTACATTTTCCGCACGATCCATCACCGCCACAGGAAGAAGTAATATATATACCGCAAGAATTAGCCGCTTCAAGAATGGTAGTGTTTTTAAGGACATCTACTGATTTATTGTCAGGATAAAATGTGACTTTGAGTTTTTGCATATTCTAATAGTTAGCAGGCTTTTATAGATTTTTTAAGAAAGCGGGGATACCGGCTGCTTCTTTTGGCCCGACTATAACATTAAAACCCGATTCGTCCTGCAGCTCCCCACTCATTCCTGCCACGTAGCCAGGGATTATCAACTGTTTATGTGAAACTGTTTCTTTTACGCCTAATTTCTTGATTGATTCAGTTATTTTAGACGGAGTAAATTTTTCTGCTGCCCAGGCAGTCAATACTGACATTCCTTCGGTATCAACGCTAATAATATAGGCAGGAATTTTACTTGACTCAACTTCTCCTAAAACGGTGAAATAAGAAAGAGAGAAATTGGTAGTAACTAGTACGGGTGATTTACTGTTCACTGAACCGACGGAATAAAGTTTAGGTTCTATTTGCAGGGGTTTTTGGGGATCGGTATAAATATTTTGTCGTAACGTTAGTAATGATAATATTTGCCAAGTTTCCGTACCCTTGATTAAAACAATTCCTGCATATTTAGCGATATAGCTTGCTGCTTCTTGGATTTCTTCGAAAGGGTCCTCCTGCTCTACTACAACAAGTGATGGATATCCAAGGCTGCGGTTTGATTTTTTAAGGGCCAATCTTCTTGTTTGAGTTAAATCCCATATTTTATCGGCAATAGATTTTTTGCCTGTTTCAATAACTAGATCCCCTGCTCCAAAAGCGTTTATCTGGGTTGTTAGTTCAGAAACTGTATCTAAATCCTGCCCGAAGACAGTAAGTACGGCTTTGTAATCTTTAGCTAATTGCGCAACCTGCTTAAAATTATCTTTAGTAGCGTGATAAATTAATGGATTCTTCCCTTTTAAGATCTCTAGCCCCAGCTTTAAGGCCTCAACCTCAGTAGACATAAGTACCAGGCCTAAGGGAGTTTTATTATCGACTAATTTTACGACATCGGCAAATCTTTTTGAGTCTGTATTCTGTCTGATTGCTACAAGATTAACTTCAAGTTTTTGTCCAATGCGTTCAAATTTAAGCTTGTTTATTATTTCTAATTTAGCAAGAATCTGATCATTAGTAAGGTTGTCTTCAATAATAAGGCCTACGCCTGTGGGTCGGTGAAATTTTTCTTCATGCCGGAACAAAACACTCTCATTACCGATTTCTAACTTAGATTCACCGCTGCCTATGGTAATTAATTTAATTGGAGGTAAAGATGATGCTTCCAGTATAGCTTTAGCCTCAGCAGTTAAGTGTGGGCATTGCTGTATTGTTACTCCTTTTTTGGCTAATTGCATTGCAAATGCCAGACATGTAGCGAATCCGCATTCCCGACAGTTAGTCTTAGGTAAAAGTTTGTAGATATCTAGTCCAGATAAAGCCATAGTTGTAGCTCCTTATTTTAGGTCAAATATGTTTTGTTGTTTTATCTTCAGCAATTTCTTTGCAAATTTCTCAGATTCGTAATGCGTTTTTAGCATATCTAGTTTTTTGATTACTGATTTTTTAAGCGTTAATTGGATTTTTTTATCGTCGTTCAGGTTAAAGACTAAGATTCTAATATTATTAGCTCGGTATTTACTAATATTGCCTTTGCCGTAAGTTGCACCTGTTGAAAGTTGTAGTCCATCTATAAGACAGGATTTAGGTTTAATGTTGGCCCCAAATACTTTGACTTTTAAGCCAAAGTATTTCTTACATTTTAGTCTTCTTAGGCTTAAATTCCCGGCAATAATTCCCAGAATTAAATATGGCCCAAGATGCCCATGAAATTTAATTGCCTCTTTAATAGATGTCATTTATTGATTAAGCTTGCAAAATATCCTGCTCCAAAACCGTTATCAATGTTCATAGTAGCTATACCAGGCGAACAACTGTTGAGCATAGTTAAAAGGGCCGCTAAGCCTCCAAAGCTAGAGCCGTACCCGCAACTTGTAGGCACAGCAATTACCGGTACGCTAACTAAACCGCTGACTAGACTAGCCAGGGCTCCTTCCATACCTGCTACAACAATGATTACTTTTGCTTTCTTGAGGAGGGGCGTATGGTGCATAATACGATGTACTCCCGCTACGCCTACATCATAGAGCCTTTTGAAATTATCTCCCATGGCCTCCAGGGTAACGCATGCTTCTTCTGCAACCGGCAGATCTGAGGTTCCGGCAGATATGACTAAAACTAAACCTTTTTTGAAGGTGCGTTTTTTATTTAAGTAGCCTATTTTTGCCAAAGAGTTATACTTTAACTTTGGGACACTTTTCTTAAGATATTCATACTTCTCTTTGTCTAATTTGGTGAGCAGTAGGTTTTGTTTATTTTCTAGCAGTTGGCAAGCAATATCAAGGATATGCTCTTTGGTCTTACCGGCAGAGTAAATAACTTCAGCAAACCCACGGCGCCTCTGTCTGGCTATGTCTACTTTAGCAAAACCTAAATCAGTAAAACCGGATTTCTTAGGCATATCTGATAATTTAACTCCGGAAGATTACTGTTAGCAATAATGCAATTAGCGCAATAGCCAGTATATAGAAATCATTAAAATAAAGAAAATCGCTTATTTTATCTTGTAAGGAATTACTGTTAGATGTTGAGAGTCTAGGCGCAGGTGATAGTTTTCTTTTATGGTAATCTAGCACCTGATCTTTCTTGAATCTCAAATATACTCCTCCAACTTTATAAGCTGGGATTACCCCTGTTTTAGCGAGGTTCATAACTTCTCTTTCTGAAATATTCAGTACTCCCGCAACTTCTCTTACTGTTAAAAGTTTTTCATCAGCCATGATTTATCCTGTTCTTATTTACCGATTTTTCCCGCGCCAACCCAGGAATCGATTGCCTTTCTTTCGAATTTCCAGTCGTTACCATCTTTTTGCCCGGGGACTTTTCCTGAATTTGCCCACTCCATAATTGAGTTTAAATCTACCTCTAAATATCTGGCTAATTCTTCGGAATTTAGAAAGTCATGAAGCATGTGGCATCTACCTTCTAAGATTGCTCCTTCTGCTACATTTAATCTAACCGGAAGTATATCTCCATCAACTATTGCTGAAGGCAAAAGGGTTAATCTTTCTTTAGCAGTTATTTTTCCACGGACTCTGCCTCCAATAATAATGTTATCTCCGACAATATCCGCATTGACTACAGCCGTGTTGCCGATAGTCAAGTTCCCTTTGACTTCCAAGTTACCTTCGAATTTTCCATTAATACGTAAGTTTACCGCATCTTTGAAACTAAGCGTTCCCTGCATGGACGCATCAACATCTAAAATTTTCTCTTCCAGTTTTTTCTTGAAAGCCATGCGTCACCTCCTTATAATTAATGCTGCTTAATTTTTTCTTCCGGAAAGCACATCTCTTCTACATATCTTAAAAAGTAGAGAACGATTAAAGCTAATACCGTGGTATAAATGGCTGCTTTCTTAAAACCACATCCGCAAGCAAGGCCGATTCCTGCTACAACCCAAAGACTAGCTGCGGTAGTTAACCCTTTTACCCCTTCTTTTTCTCTTATTATTGTGCCGGCACCCAAAAAGCCTATACCGGTGATTACTCCGGCAGCAATGCGCGCCGGGTCAACATTAGCTATTCCTTTATATATATCAAAAACATAGCTAGATGTCAACATGATAAGGCAGGAACCCAGAGCAACCAGGATGTGCGTACGTAATCCGGCAGTTCTTTTATGCCATTGTCGTTCAAAACCAATTAGGCCGCTTAAGACAACAGTTAAAACCAGACGCATAATAATTTGACTATCTGTAGTCATAAAATTATCCTCCTCTTAATCTAACCCCATAGTTAAATACATATTTGAACGGTAACCTTTCTTAAATAACTGATAACCTAACCCGGCAACCATTGCTGCGTTATCCATGCATAGTATCTTTTTGGGAAAGTAGCAATTCAGGTTATGTAGACTTGCGGCTTCGGAAAACTTTTCTCTTAAACGGTTATTAGCGACTACTCCTCCTCCAATTACCAGACGGTTTGTTTTCTTAAGTTTACAAGCAGCAGTAGCTTTCTTAACCAAGGTATCAATTACTGTTTCTTGAAATGAAGCACAGAGATCTTGTTTCTGTTTAACACTTAACTGCTTATTTTTTACGTAGTATAAAACTGCTGTTTTTATACCGCTAAAGCTAAAATCCATTTCATTCTTTGTTCCGGAGCAATTAAATCTTACCTTTGTTTTATCTCCTGTTTGAGCCAATTTCTCTATTATCGGCCCTCCGGGGTATCCCAATCCTAAAATCTTAGCTACTTTATCAAACGCTTCCCCGCAGGCATCATCTTGAGTCTGTCCGAGTACTTCAATTTTATCAAAATCTTGTATATAATACAAGCTGGTATGTCCACCTGAAACTACTAAGGCAACAAAAGGCAACCTTATCTTTTTATTATCAAGGTAACTTGCATAAAAATGGCTATGCACGTGGTTTAACCCTAGAAGCGGTACGCCTAGGCTTAAACTTAATGATTTAGCAAAAGAAATACCAACCACTAAAGAGCCGAGTAATCCGGGTCCGCTGGTAACGCTGATTAAATTAATGTCTTTTAATTTTACTTTAGCCGACTTGAGCGCGTCATTAGTAATTTTGGCAATTGTCTCAAGCTGCATACGGGAAGCTATTTCAGGGATTACTCCTCCATATTTCTTATGAAATTCTAGACTAGAGGCTGTTATATTAGATAAAATTTTTTTGCCATCTATAACTATTGCAGCCGAAGTTTCATCGCAAGAAGTTTCTATCCCTAATACAATCATTTTTTGCTTTTTCATACGCGTTTATTTACCTTCATTTATCTGATAAATATACAAATTCGTATCCTTCTTTAGCTAATTGAGGCATAACTTCTCTTAAAACTTCTAATGTTTTAGTACGGTCATGCCCTATTCCAATAGCAAAGCCATTTTTGCTGGCCTTGGTTTTAAGAGTAAGCATCTGTTTTTTTATGTAAGCTCGGTCGTTCATATTATCTAAGAAGACATCTCTCCTGAATTCTCTTAAATTAAGTTTATTTGATAATTCAGAGCAGACAGACTTGGAGGTAACAAAGCTATCTAGAAAATATAAATTTCTACGTTTCAACTCTTTGAAGATAATAGTCATTGTTCTTGAATTGCTTGTAGCTTTTGAGCCCATGTGGTTGCTTATTCCAACTAGATAAGGAATACTTGTTGAATCTTTATCTAAAATTCGCAGCATTTCTCTCTCAGGCATAGAGGTAAGAATTGTATCTTTTTCCAGGTTGTATCTTTCCATTGGCTCCATAGGCATATGGAGTATTACTTCCCAGCCTCTGGCGTTTGCCTCTTCAGCTATTTTTTGAGAATAGGGCAGATTTGGGAGTATAGCTAAAGTAACCGGATATTTTATTTCGTCTGCAATTTTAAGATTATTTAAAGAATAACCCCAATCATCAAGTACAATCGCTATTTCCCCTTTTGCGGCTAAAGGCACAACAGTTTCTTTTTTGGGCACTTCGCTTTTTTTCTTAGTGGGAACTTCCGGTTTTTTGGGAATTTTAAAGATATTATTGAAAGACTCAATAAAACGCCTGGTGAATGGTTTTTTTTCTGATGCTACAGTTTTCTTAGAAGGTTCAGCTATTTTTAACTTGGAGGGTTCAATTGTTTTCTTTTGTTCAGCCGGCGCTTTTTTAGGAACTCCAACTATTTTTTTTGGAGATTGAGCTATTTTTCTTGTCGTTACCGTAGTTTTACGCTCTTTGTTTACTATCCGCGCGGGTTTCTCGGTAAAAATAGATACCGCAACTATTGATAATATGAATAAAGCTAAAATGATAATGAATTTTTTCATTTGGCAGGTGAGCTTTTAATAGCTCTTGGTGTCTTTAAGACCTCTAGTGCACGCAAAATTTGTTTATCTGTTTTATAATCAAAAATAACCGGCCCCTTAAATGCCGGTTCTTTAAATCCGTTTTCCTCTAATATTTTTTGGTCTTTATTTATTTTTGCTTCGGTCTCAATAATTATATCAGGGATAACCCCTTTTTCATGTATCTCATTGCCTAAAGGGGTAAAATACTTGCTTGTAGTTAATCTTAATGCGGATCCATCACTTAAAGGAATAACTGTCTGAACCGAACCCTTACCGAATGATTTTGTTCCTACTATTGTTGCGCGTTTGTAATCTTGTAACGCAGCGGCAACAATCTCGCTGCCGGAAGCGGAACCTTCATTAATCAACACTACTATCGGTAATTTAGTTATCGGATCAGCTACGTCTGAAATAAATTCGGTATTTTGGGTAATTTTTCTACTTTTTGTGTAAACAATTAATTTGCCTTTAGGGATAAATTTCCCGGTAACTTTTACAGCGCTTTCAAGGAGGCCTCCGGGGTTATTACGTAAATCAAGGATTAATGCTTTCATCCCCATCTTGGAAAGTCGTTCTAGAGATGCATTAAGATTTTCCGGTGTATTCTCCCTGAATTCTACCAGACGTATATAAGCAGTGCCATTTTCTAAAATTCTTGCTTCTTTAATGTCTTTGATTTTGATTACTGCGCGTACAATCTTAAATTCCAGGATTTTTTTAACAGATTCTCTCAGTACTGAAAGGGTAAGCTCTTCTCCGGGCTTGCCGCGCATCCTCTTAACTGCTTCAGTTAAAGCCAGGTCGCGAGTCAGATCGCCATTGATTTTTACAATTATGTCCCCGGATTTTAAGCCAGCATTCCAGGCGGGAGTATCTTCGATTGGGGTAATTATTGTTAGCAGGCCATCTTTTATAGTTATCTCAACACCTATGCCCCCAAATTTTCCCTGGGTATCAACTTTTAATTCATTGTACGTATCCGGATCCATAAATTGGCTATAAGGATCTAATGCAATAAGCATACCCCTTAATGCGCCATAAATAAGATCTTTAGGTTTAGGTTCGTTAACGTAATCAGTTTGAATGATTGCCAGGGTATCTGCAAAAAGCTGGACTTGCCGGTATAGTTCATCGTAGCTATTTTTATCGGTGTTACTAATTGCCAAAGTAACACAGGTAAAGATTGCTACCATTACCATTATTAAAATAGCAGGTCGCCTAGGCACTCTCTAGCCTTTCTTTGAGAAGCTCTTGAACTGTTTTAGGATTGGCTTTGCCCTTACTTTTTCGCATTAGTTGGCCAACTAAAAACATTAAGGCATTAGCTTTCCCTGCCTTATAGTCAGCTACGGATTTAGGATTCTCTTTAATAACTTCCTCCAAGATGCTTTTTAAAGCAGAGGTATCGGATATTTGGATCAGATTTTTTTCTTTAATAATTATTGATGCGGATTTTCTGCTGTCAATCATTTCCGTTAGGACGCTCTTAGCACAGAGGTGAGATATCTCGTCTCTTTCTACAAAGCTAACAAGCTCTAATAAATCCTTTGTAGGTATGTTCAGGTTTGCTAAAGTCAAGTTTCGATTATTAGCTTCCGATAGCAATGGCCCAATGAACCAGTTGACCAGGGCCTTTTTATCTGTATTTGTATAAGCTTTAAAGCATTCTTCGGCAAATTGAGCGTCTCGCTTATTCGAAACGATAATTTTTGCATCGTATTCAGACAAACCGTAATCTTTAACAAAACGTACTATTTTTTCTTTAGGTAATTCAGGAATACTCCTCCTGATTTCATTAATCTTATCTTCTTTAATAATGAAAGGCGGAAGATCCGGTTCCGGAAAATAACGGTAATCTTTAGCCCCCTCTTTAGTGCGCATGGGAACTGTTTTTGATGTTTTGGGATCCCAAAGCCTGGTCTCTTGGATTATTATCTCACCGGAATCCAGAAGTGCGCTTTGGCGTTCAATTTCATAAGTTAGGGCATCTTTAACACCTTTAAAAGAATTCATGTTCTTTAATTCTGCTTTGGTTCCAAAAGTTTTAACACCTTTTTTTCTCAATGATATATTAGCATCACAGCGTAGAGATCCTTTCTCCATGTCACAGTCTGAGACATCCAGATATTGAATAATGTTTTTTAAAGTAGAAAGATATTCATGAGCCTCAAGCGGAGAGCTGATATCGGGTTCGCTTACAATTTCCAAGAGCGGAATTCCGGTTCTATTAAAATCAACCAGGGTTCCGTCTTCCTGGTGTATAAGTTTTCCGGCGTCCTCTTCCATGTGCACCCGGGTAATCCCTATACGCTTGGTTATTCCTTCAATATCGATATCCAGATAACCATTGTTTGAAAGGGGCAGGTCATATTGAGAAATCTGATAATTCTTGGGAAGATCAGGATAAAAGTAATTCTTGCGATCAAATTTAGTGTACTCTTGAATTTTACAATTCAAAGAGAGCGCTACTTTTATCGCAGAGTCCAATACGGCACGATTAAATACCGGTAAAGATCCCGGAAAACCCAGGCAGACAGGACATACCTGAGAATTAGGCTCTTTTCCAAACTCCGTAGAACAGCCGCAAAAAGCTTTAGTTTTGGTATTAAGCTGCAGGTGCACTTCTAATCCAATGACAACTTCGTAGCTCATAGTTTTGGTTTATTCTTGTGCCACTGAGTATTCTGTTCGTAAGTGTAAGCAACCCGTAAAAGTAGCTCTTCATTAAAATGTTTGCTTAATATTTGCAGCCCTACCGGTAATCCCCTCTTAGTAAGCCCGCAAGGTAATGATATAGCCGGAATTCCGGCTAAGTTAGCAGAAATCGTATAAATATCAGAAAGATACATTTTAAGTGGGTCATCAGTTTTTTCGCCGATTTTAAATGCTGCAGTAGGTGATGTTGGCGTGATAATACAATCAAAATCTTTAAAAACATTATCAAAGTCCCGTTTAATTAGAGTTCGTACTTTTAACGCTCTTAAATAATAGGCATCATAATAACCATGGGAAAGGGCAAATGTCCCTAAAAGTATCCTGCGCTTTGCCTCATCTCCAAAACCCTGAGAGCGGGTTTTTTTGTACATATCAATTAAATTAGCGGAATCCGCCCGAAAGCCATATTGAACAGCGTCAAATCTGGCAAGATTAGAGCTGGCTTCCGCAGTAGCAATAATATAATAAACAGGAACAGCGTATTCGGTATGTGGAAGAGAAATTTCTTTAAATTGGGCGCCCAACTTTTTTAATGTTTCAATGGCTTCTTGCAAGCTTGATTTTACTTCAGGATCTAGCCCTTCAACGAAATATTCCTTTGGGATACCGACTTTAATTCCTTTCACATCATTAATCAAAGATTTAGTATAATCAGGAACAGTGGTATTTATAGAAGTAGAGTCATTAGAGTCATATCCGGAAATAATATTTGAAAGCAACGCTGAATCGTGAACATCCTTAGTAAGCGGCCCGATTTGATCGAGGCTTGAGGCAAAAGCAATTAAGCCAAAACGCGAGACCCTTCCATAGGTAGGCTTAAGGCCGACCACTCCGCAAAAAGAAGCAGGTTGTCTGATTGAGCCTCCGGTATCAGAACCTATTGCCCATATTGCTTCATCTGCTGCAACAGCAGCTGCCGAGCCGCCGGATGAACCTCCCGGAACGCAAGATAAATCCCAGGGATTGTGCGTTGGCCCGAAAAATGAATTCTCGGTGGAAGAGCCAAATGCAAATTCATCCATATTCAATTTCAAACCCAGAAAAGAATGTCCGGATTCTTTAATCTTTTTTATTACTGTTGCATCATACGGAGGGATAAAACCTTCGAGTATTTTAGAGCAACATTCTGTTCTGTAGCCGTTGGTAGAGATATTGTCTTTTATGGAGACAGGAATACCCGTTGCCTCTGTAGAGTTAGTATCTTTTTCCGCCCTGACATAGGCTTTTACTTTATGATCTATCTCCTTAATGCGGTTATCTAAAGCAGAAAAGATATCTTTGGCTGTAATTTCTTTACTATTTAGCTTTTGAATAAGCTCGTGAGCAGTTAATTTATTAAGTTCCATTGATTATTCAAGAACCTTGGGAACCACAAAGAAATTTCTCTGCTTGTTGGGAGCATTCAGCAATGTTTTCTCAATCGGCAAAGATTCTTTTGGCTGGTCTTCTCTTAAAACGTTATTAATGGGCAGAATATGGCTAGTTGCAGGTATATTATCAGTATTTAATTTACTAAGTTTGTCAATAAAGCCTAGAATATGCTCTAATTGGCCAGAGAGCTTGGCCGACTCAGTATCTTTTAATTCTATGCGTGCCAGATGTGCCACATCTTCAACTATTTTCTTGTCTATACTCATAACTTCTCCTTCTTTAAGTAGTTATGCTAACACTCTTTACAGCAAAAGTCAAATATAATCACCGTTTAAGCATGAAAGTTTTGCTACTTACTCCCTCCTATTCAGGCTTACTGTTTTCATCTTTCGGATATGCTTGCATATATAAATATTCTGCGGATGGCTTGCCTTGTTTTCGGACAGGGCATGTGAATTCCTTGTAAGCAAGTGTCCCTGGGAGAAAACAGGGCAAACCAGACGCAAAATGTTAGAAAAGAGTGAGCACTGATTTGGGTAGTTTATATTATTAAAGAAATTTATGCAGAAAATGATAGACAAAATCTTTGAATCAGGTAAAATACCTAATTATGAATGTCACTGACAAGAAACCAAAATATTATTTAAATAATAACGGCGAATTTGTTATAGAAAATTATAACTATTCCAAGCCTTTTTCTAATTTCTTTCCAGGCATTGCCGGGAAATACGGTATACCCATGTGGACATTTTATGTCAACAGGGGGCAGGCAATCTCAAGTTTCGGGATTAAAAATAAAGACCACGCTATATTAGAGTTTTTTCCGGCAAATAAAGCCTGGGAGTTTGTCACTTCTGTGGGCTTTAGGACTTTCCTGAAAATTAATACGGGTAAAAAACAGATTTTTTATGAGCCATTCCACAATGGTTTCTCAAATTTAGGTTTTGATATTACCAACAAGATGCTTATTAGCCCTTGGGGTCTTTGTCTCGAAGAGGTTAATACTTCAATTGGCTTAAAAATTATAGTCGAATACTTTAATATTCCTAGCGATAATTTTGGCGCGCTTGCCCGGACCGTTTCAATAGAAAATACAACTAATTCTCTTAAATCGATTGAGATATTGGATGGCCTTCCTCAAATTGTGCCATACGGAACAGGCAATTTCTTTTTAAAGGAGATGTCGCGTACAATTGAAGCCTGGATGAATGTAGAGAATCTTGAAAACAATGCTGCTTTTTATCGTTTGAGCGTTGATCCTAGCGATCGTCCGGAAGTAGTCCATATTAATGAAGGTAATTTCTATATCGGTTTTTCTTATGAAGGCAAAAAAGCAAAGTTGCTTAGGCCGATTGTTAATCCTGAAGAAATTTTTGCAACAGTAACTGACTTCTCCTGTCCGCGTAATTTTATTAAAAATAAAAAGTTTAGTGTTCGTGCTGATTCTACTGCTATAAGTAAGACTCCCTCCGCCTTCAGTTTCTTAACTTTTAAATTGAAGAGATCAGAAAGAAGATCGTTATATTCTTTAAGTGGCTATATGCGCAGTCTCCAGACTTTAAATAAATCAATACCTAAGATTACTGCTCAGGGCTATTTTGAGAAGAAGAAATTTGAGAACAGGAATGTTGTTGAAGAGCTGACTGCCAATGCTTATACTTCTTCCGGCTCAAGGGAATTTAATCTTTACACTCGTCAGACTTATCTGGATAATCTTTTGCGCGGAGGCTTCCCCCTTACTTTTAATTCCGGGGTGACCTTTTATCTTTATTCTCGTAAACACGGAGACCCGGAGCGAGACTACAACAAGTTTCAGCTTAGCCCTACTTATCTTTCTCAGGGTAACGGGAATTATCGTGATTTGAATCAAAATCGCAGGAGCGATATTTGGTTTAACCCGCAGATTAAAGATGAAGATGTTTTAAGCTTGTTTAATCTCCTGCAGCTTGATGGCTTTAACCCTTTAATTGTTAAAGGTTCTAGTTTTATGCTCAAAGATAAAGATAATTTTATAAAAGCACTTAGTGACATAGCCAATGAAGAAGATATAGAGAAAATAATGGCTATTTTAAGAAAACCGTTTGCTCCCGGAGATTTAATTCTTCATTTAGAAGACAAAAATATTAAAATTAAAGTTTCTTATGATGAGTTTCTTAGTATTCTCCTCTCCTGTTCATTTAAGATAAATGAAGCTGAGCATGGCGAAGGATTCTGGATTGACCACTGGCATTATAATTTGGATCTGCTTAATAGCTATCTAGCGGTATATCCTGAAAAAGCAACTGAGATTATTTTTAAGAAAAAGGATTTTACTTACTTTGATAATATCGAAACAGTTAAACCCCGTTCAGAGAAATACCAGCTTTTTAACGGCCTTCCCAGACAGCTGCATTCTGTTGGACTAGATGCCAGAAAAAAAGAACTTATTCATAAAAGACACGAGTTAGCTCATATTGTTAGAACAGAGTACGGTCAGGGCCAGATTTATGAAACAACGCTTATAAATAAATTACTTTGTCTACTGGTAAATAAATTTGCTTCGCTTGATCCTAATGGAGTCGGTATTGAGATGGAAGCCGATAAACCAAATTGGTTTGATTCCTTAAACGGACTCCCTGCTCTCTTCGGTTCTTCTCTCTGTGAAACATTTGAATTAAAACGCCTCGCCTTATTTATCAAAAATTCTTTGGAAGAGCTTAAATGGAATAACATAAGTGTTACTGAGGAGGTTTATCACTTATTTAATAATCTTAAGGCTTTTACAGCGGACTATCTGAATAATACCATTGATGATTTCTCTTGGTGGGATAAAACGCACACAGCTAAGGAAGGCTATCGTCAAAAAGTATCCCTGGGAGTTAGCGGAAACGAAACTGAAGCACCTGTTTCCGTAATTATCTCCGGTATAAACTTAATGTTAAAAAAGATCGATTCCGGTATACTTAAAGCTTGGGATGAGAAAAATAATGTTTATTGCGGTTATTTTATCAATGAGGTAACTTCTTACGAAAAAACTTCAGATCATTTTATTAAAGCTTCCGCTTTTAAACAGATTCAGGCTCCTCTTTTCTTAGAAGCGCAAATGCATGCTTTACGCCTTTCAGAAGATCAGGATAAAGCAAAACTAATACATAAAGGAACTAAAAAGAGCCTTCTTTTTGATAAGAAGCTAAAAATGTATAAAGTTACTGCCCCTCTTAAGCGTATGCCTGAAGAAATTGGCAGATGCAGAATATTTACCCCGGGTTGGCTTGAGAATGAATCCGTGTGGTTACATATGGAATATAAATATATTCTTGAGCTCTTAAAAGCCGGACTTTATGATGAATTCTATGCTGACTTTAAGAACGTATTGATACCTTTTCAAAATCCCCAGAGATACGGCAGGAGTATTTTGGAAAACTCTTCCTTTCTGGCAAGTAGCGCTTTTGAGGACCATAAATTACATGGGAATGGTTTTGTAGCCCGTCTTTCAGGTTCAACTGCTGAGTTTCTGGAGATATGGTTAATCATGAATATTGGCGCCAAGCCATTCTCTCTGAACGAAAGTAATAATCTAAGGCTTAATTTTGAGCCAAAATTGCCTGGCTGGCTTTTTGATAAGGCAGGTAAATACAGCTTTAATTTCTTAAGCACGATTAAAATTACCTACCATAATCTTAAGAAAAAAGATACATTTGGTAAGGCTTCCGCCAAGATCACGCGAATTGAGTTTAAGGATAAAGATAACTCTCCGGTTACAATAACTTCAAGCATCGTCCCGGCTCCTTATGCCAACGAAATCCGTTCACGCCTAATTAAACAAATCGATATTTATTTAGAGTAAGAAAGTGCGGGTTGTTAGAATTTCTTGCGGTAATATAAACGAAAGATATGTTGAGTGTCAATTGTGCTCAGTGAGCCGCCATACGGATCCCATCCGATATCTAGAACTCCGCCCATATAGGGATTTCGGCTTGCTTCACCATACTGGAAGGTAATGTCCTGATCTGCGGAAAAGCGATAAATGAATTCGGTAAAAATATTATGGTGACCGCTTGTCTCTTCAATTCCCTGCGCTATGCTATCTAAGTCCTGCCAACGGGAATAGTTGTATTTAAAGAACATAGAAAATTTAGGTATAGGTGTATAGCCAAGCTCAATTCCGAAATGGTTCATATTGTCAGAGATTTGGCCGGCCTTGCGGTATTCGTTACGAGTGTAATCAAGATAAATCTCCATTTCAGGAATCGGGTTAATAGTTAATCCAGTCTTGAAAATATTATAAAATTTATACGGGGGAGCAGGATAATATCCCTGATTATAGAGCCAGTTGCTATCACTGCGGTATTTATTACCATTCTGCCAATAGGTATAACTATTGTTACCGCTGTTAAAGATTGTGCGTGGGAATCCGTCATAGCCTAGATAATAGTCATTGGTGTGCTCCCAGATACCGTTTAAAGCCAGCCAATCAAAGAAAGCGTATTCGGCTCCTAATGAACCTGTTTTTAACGACGCATTCATATCATCTTCAACCCAATCGTTCAAGAAGTTTCTACCGGTATCCGGGTCTATAGTGAATGGATCCGTATGATATATAGTCTTGGGCATCTTCTGATAAATACCTAAAGCCTTGGTAGTTAACTTATCAGTTACATTCCAAGTTATCTCATCTCTAGCTACATTCTCAATAAATTTATGCGTAGAAGTAGAATGTACATTTCTTACGTCAAAAAGGTTTTGTAACTTATTATTAAAGAATGATGATTCAACGCGTAAACCAAGAGTGCTACGGTCGACGTCGATACCGGTACCGATCTTATTATTCTTAATATTATCATAGGTGAGCAACTCACCTTCACCCTGATAGGAATATTTAATAGGTTTACGAAAATGTAAATGCCTGCCCCACCACTCATCATCTCTGGTCTCCATATAAGAAGAAAGAGGCTGGTCAAATGAATCATCCATACGCGAAGCGAACATACGGAATTTAGTAAAGTATCCTTCATCTTCTTCCGGCTGTATACCGTCATAGCCGTATTCGGTGTTTAGGATACTTTTAAAAGGAAATCTTCCTAACAAAGCTACATAATAAGCATTTCCACCAAAGCTAGTTTCAAATTGTGAATCAGTCATATCATATTTAGACTGAGAATGCGCAAATTCGAATTGAGTTTCCAGGCCGTTAAACAACTCATAGGTAAGATCAGCTCCTAAAACAAAGTTTTGAGCGTCAATATTGTGGCCATCATTTATATTAAAGCCTGTACGCGTAGTACCGCTAAGGCCTAGAACTGCGCTACTACCCAGATCTTGTTTTAAACGAGTTGCAGAGAGTACGTTATCTGCTTCATCGTAATCCTGCCAGGGATCTTTTGGTGTTGCAACGCTAGTCTCAAAGCTAGTAGATTCGGTTGGGGTGAAATCAAAAGAAAAACCACGCAAAGCAGTCAAACGTCTTCCTTCGCTATCTCTTACTCCGAAAGAAGTACTCTTATCCCAGTAACCTTTATTAAAATCTACAGGCGTTACTCCGGTATTTCTGTTACCCGGAGTCCATTTACGAATCCAGGGGCTATCTTCCCACCATGTACGGTTATTGGATAATCTTAGCGGATCATCAAAAGTTAAAGACTGGTTCTCATAAGCGATTGGATAAACCCTTAATTTAAGTTTATCCTCAACATCATAATCAACCCAGAGTTCCCGTATAGGTTGAAATTCACGCTTGAGTTTCATGTCTGGTATATAGAATGTATCATTAGGTTCAAAGCCGCCGGCTAAATTAACTGCCCTGGTATGGTCAGAATCGTAAATTTTCATCTCCGGAAGATTGAATGTATTGCCGAACAGATTGCTCTTAACTGTTTGGTTCAAAGTATACTGGGTGCCAGCTATGTATTTTAACTCTACATCAGCAGTGTCACCGAAAGCGCTATTAACTGTAGTTTTTGCGCTTTTAGCGGTAAAGCTCCAGGGATCGATAGTTACATTAGTATGAAAAGCTAAACCTTGCTTTGCTTCATTTTTATTGGTATCAAGGTTAAATTGTAAGCGATCATATATTCTAGGGTCATAAGTATCCACGCGCCGGTTTAATCCGTCGCTTGATAACAGACGCCAATTTTTTTCATTTAAATCCCAGTTAGCTCTGCGCCAAATTGAGTCTTTAGAAGTAAATCCTGCCCTGGCTTGAATTTCTCCGCTTAAAGTAAAGGGGCCGGTCTTAATCCCTTCGCTTCCTTCGCCCATAGGATTAATAGTATCATTTTGGGATGGTTCTTGAAGTGGTACCTCGTTGGCTTCGTTGGTATCGCCGGCATTATTTAAAGCAGAATTCATTGCCTCATCTCTTGAGAGTTGAGGCTTTGCAGGACTTAATTGTTCTTCGGAATTAACAGTTGATTGGGTCGGGCTAGTGCCAGTGATGCTTGCTTGGAATATCTTATCTACATAACGCTTTGCTGTAGAATTTGTAGGATCAACAGCAAGGACTTTATTAAATTCACTCAAAGCTTCGTCGTATTCACCTGAGTCGTAAAAAGAGGTGCCAAGCTGACACAGATAATCTGTGCCCATCGAAGCAGCAAAAGTTAAACTTGAAGTCAAAAATAAAGCCGGCAAAGAGAGCAGTCCGACAAGAATAATAAACTTTTTGTTCATAATTGTTTTTATTATATACTAGATAGGCGTCTTGTCAACGAATTTGTACAAAATAATTTTGACAGCAGGTATTACTATAAGATGTTAGAAATGATAGTGTTAGGTTAGATTACTGGATACGGGGTTTGCTAAAAGATCGATTCTTAGGGTATGCATAAATATAACTAAGTAGTTTTTATCCTTATTTACAATATAGACGCTCCCTTTGATTTTACAAAAAAATTTCTCCTTCTGCTCTTTGCTATTATGTTCTTTTAATACGTAAAGACAGGGCGCAGGTTTAGATACTTCCGTACCATTAATTTCTTTTACCATGCAAATAAAATGGCGATGAATAACACTGCGCATACCCTGATTATCAACTATTTCAGAGCTGGCAATGATTCTCTTCTTATGATCCGTAGAAGTTAAATTCTTAAATAACAAATCGCGCATTTTTACACCTCAATCTAAGCCGGACTATTCAAAGATTAAGTTCTTTTTGCTGCCATAGTCCGGCTAAATCCCCCTCATAACGTGGCTGGTGGGGAATTAAAACTTTTCAAAAGTCTTTAAGAACGATCCAAAAAAATATTTCTTAACAAGAAAAGTATAAACTCTAACTATACTGCTTTCAAGGCTATTAAGCCTAAAAAAGAAAGCGGTTTCATTAAAAAAATGACTGGTTTAAAAAAGGATTATTTCTTTTTGAATGTCAAGCGAGGTTCAGTGCCCTGGAATATTCTTTGCAGATTTGATTTATGTCTAAAGATAATAAATAGCGATAGAAATGTTCCTACACATACCAAAGTAAGCGATTGTTTAAATATAAGCGTAAGAAAAGGAAAGCTTAAGGCTGCCAATATTGAGGCTAACGAGATTGTTTTACTGACGATAAAGACAATAGCCCAAATAACTATAGTCAGGCCTAAAATTATTCTTAACCCGGGGATTTTAATTGATAGGCCTAATAGGACTCCCAGGCTGGTAGCTACCCCCTTACCTCCTTTAAAGTTTAGGAAAATTGTCCAATTGTGTCCGCATATGCAACTGATACCAATAATAAGAGACAGGGCTTCTGCGGAAATTAAAGACGTCCTGCTTTCAAAGATATTACCAAGCAATACTACAGGAAGCAGCCCTTTTGCGATATCAAGAATTAATACTGTAACACCCCAGCCTTTACCTAAAAGACGCAATGCATTAGTTGCTCCAACATTGCCTGATCCGAATTTACGGATATCAACATTTTTAATTATTTTTGCAAACAAATAGGCGGTTGGGATAGAGCCTATTAAATAACTAATGATTATTACGAGAATTATCTTGAGCATAAAGTATTTTGAAACCCCTGTTTATATATATTCCCCCGGATATGACTGTAAAGATAACGGCCAACCACCAAAAAATCGGAGAGAAATTAAGCTGTATTAATACCGAAATAACCGCTAATACTTGAAAGATTGTGGTTAATTTCCCCCATTTAGTAGGGATTATATTTATATTTTGTTTAACCATATAAACCGTAATTGCGCCTAAAATTATAATAACGTCTCTACTGATAACAATGAGTATTACCCAAAGAGGGAATCTTGGGTGAAAATTGCTATTGATCGCAAGGCAAATAAAAGCACTTAAAAGCAGGAGTTTATCTCCTAACGGGTCTAGAATTAATCCGGCTTTTGATTGCTGCTTAGATTTTCTAGCCATATAACCATCAGCAGCATCAGAGATAGCTGCAAGTATAAAAATGCCTAATGCGATAATACGCATATAGCTTCTCTCGGGTGAATAGTAAACTATCGCAGCAACAAAAAAAGGCACGCTTAGAATCCTAAAAGTTGATATTTTGTTAGCGATATTCACAGTTTGACCTTTCTTAAAATAATTGATACTGTCGGAAAACTTATTTAATGATTCTTGCGCGTTTAATGGGCCAATATATAACCATTGCTTGGCCTAAAAGATTATCTTTAGGGACAAAGCCCCAGTAACGGCTATCTTTCGAAGAGCCAGAGTTATCTCCAAGGACGAAATAACTATCTGCTGGAACAACCAGTTTTTCTCCTTCTTTTGCAAAATCCCCCCTATTATAATAATAACGTTGCTTAAAAATGGGGTCTTCTACTAATTTATTGTTAATAATAATACTTCCACTTTTAATTTCAACCACATCACCCGGAAGGCCAACTAGCCTTTTAATAAAATCCTTTTTCGTATCTTCGGGATAAATAAAAACAACGACATCCCCTCTCTTAGGTTGCCTTAAATCCGGAAGACGTATATGAGTAAATGGAACTTTTGCGCCATATATAAACTTATTTACTAAAATCAGATCTCCTTCTATAAGCGTAGGACGCATGGAACCGGTAGGGATTTTAAAAGCCTGGACTATAAACGGCCGGATAACGCAAAAAGCTAGAAAAGCAGCAAATATTGCTGATTCTATCCATTCGCGAAGTACGGATTTTTTCTTGATCTGAGTAGCCCCATTCTTTTTTTTCATATTTTTAAAACCTCCAGGAAAGCTTCTTGCGGTATCTCAACTTTGCCAAATTGTTTAAGACGTTTTTTACCTTTTTTCTGCTCATCCCATAATTTACGCTTACGTGTAATATCGCCTCCGGAAAGTTTAGCAGTCACATGTTTACCAACAGAGCGTACCTTTTCTGAAGCTAATATTTGACCGCCTACAGTAGCCTGAATTGATATTTCAAATAATTGGCGGGGAATTAATTCTTTAAGTTTACTAACTAAAGCGTGCGCCCGTGAGTAAGCCTTTTCTTTACACATTAAAGAAGAAAAAGCATCGCATGGTTGACCGTTTAAAAGAATGTCCAGTTTTACCAGCTTAGTGGGAAGGTAATCTTTGAATTCATAATCAAGCGAACCGTATCCCCGGGTTAATGATTTTATCCGGTCATAGAAATCAACAATAATTTCCGAAAGAGGTATATTAAAAACAATTTTAACTCTGTCTTCGCTTAAATATTCATTAGAGTGAAAAGTCCCTCTTCTCGATTTGGTAAAGTCGCAGACAAGCTCTATGGAGTCTACAGGAACAATCATGAGCAAGCTTACATAAGGTTCTTGAGCTTCACGAATATCCGCAGTAGCCGGCAGTTTAGCCGGAGTATCAACTTCTATGGTTTCTCCCGCGCTATTAATTACCCGATAAACAACATTAGGGACAGTAAGGATTAAATTTAAGTTGTATTCTCTCTCTAGGCGTTCTTGGACAATCTCCATATGTAGAAGTCCGAGAAAACCGCAACGAAAGCCTGAACCAAAAGATTGCGAACTTTCCGGTTCAAAAACAAATGAGGCGTCAGAAAGTTTTAGCTTATCCATTGCATCACGTAAATCCGGAAAATCCCCCGAATTAACCGGGTATATACCACAGAAAACCAGCGGCTTAGGCTGACGGTAGCCGGCAAAAGCCTGGGAGCAAGGGTTTTTTACATCAGTAACCGTATCGCCTATAATAATATCTCTAGCCTGACGTATATTAGCGGTAAAATAACCTATTTCACCGCAAGTTAAATTAGCTACCTCTTCATATTTTAGATTTTTAAATACCCCCAACTCTTCGATTTTATATTCTTCTCCAGAATGCATCATCTTAAGCAGGGTTGATTTACTAATAGAGCCGTCGACAACCTTAACAAAAACAACTACTCCTTTATAAATATCAAACCGGCAATCAAAAACTAGGGCTTTTAAAGGCAGATTGTCCTGCCCTTGCGGGGGTGGTACAACCTTAATTATTTTCTCAAGAATATCTTTAACCCCTGTTCCATCTTTTGCTGAAACCGGTATTATATCTTCTTCTTTGAAACCTAAAACAGTAGTGATTTGTTTCTTTACCTTAGGTATATCTATAGTGGTAAGATCTATTTTATTAAGGACGGGTATAACCTCAAGGTTATTTTCTATAGCTAGATAAAAGTTAGCAACCGTTTGAGCTTCTATGCCTTGGCCTGCATCAACCACTAAAACAGCTCCTTCACAAGCAGCTAAGGATTTAGAAACTTCATAAGTAAAATCAACATGCCCGGGAGTATCAACTAAATTCAAGACGTACTCTTTTCCGTCGCTTGCTTTATAATCTAATCTTACCATAGAAGCTTTGATAGTAATTCCGCGTTCTTTCTCCAGGTCCATATCATCCAAAAGTTGAGTGCCTTTGTGCCTTTTATCTATAGCCCCGGTTATTTCAAGAATCCGGTCTGCCAGAGTAGATTTACCATGGTCTATATGGGCAATAATAGAGAAATTACGAATTAACGATCTATCCATTTATAAAGGAAAGCAGTTTATTTACAACCTCTTCAATGCTAAGGTTAGTTGTATCTACGAAAATAGCATCATCCGCTCGTTTAAGAGGCGCAATTTTGCGAGTCGAGTCAATTTTATCCCGGTTAGACAAGTCTGCGTTTACGTTCTCAATTGTAATCTTTTGTCCTAAGGTAATTGATTCTTTGTGCCTGCGATTTACTCTCTCATTAAAATCAGCATCAATAAAAAACTTTTTATCTGCAAGCGGAAAAACTACGGTTCCGATATCTCTGCCATCAAGGATAACGTTTCCTTTTGCTCCGAGATTTCTTTGTAATTGGACCATAACGTCCCGGACTTCCTTAATTTTAGCTACATCAGAAACATACTGAGTAATACGGGGTTGGCGTATATCGCTGCTGACATCGCGACCATCTAGCATAACTTTTAACGTTCCGTCTGGATTATTTACTAAAAGAATGCTGGATTTATGTGCTAATTTAGCTATATTTTGTTCGTCTTTAATCGGGATATTTTCTTCTAAAATTTTTAAAGTTAATGCCCTATACATTGCTCCGGTATCAATATAAAGAAAGCCAAGCTTTTTAGAGATTAGTTTAGCGACAGTACTCTTACCAGCGCCCGCCGGTCCGTCAATAGCGATGATCATCAGAGGCTGTCTCTCTTGTTTTTTGCTTGTTTTAAGATTCTTTCAAGCGGAGTTTGATTGTTATTTTTGATTAATGACTTGATTCTGGAGAGGTTAGCTTCAAAGGTTTTTATAGCTCTTAGCAGATTCTTACGATTAGAAACAAAAATATCCCTCCAGAGGATTGCCTCTGAAGCAGATATCCGAGTTGAACTTTTTAGACCGCCAGATGCAAAGCTCAAGTAATTATTTGGGATACTGCTAATTAAAGAGAATGCGATCACATGCGGCAAATGACTGGTAAAAGAGAGAATTTCATCATGTTTCTTAGGGGATAATAAAACAACTTTTGCCCCTAATTTTCCCCATAAATTTCTTATTGCTCCTAATGCAGATTTTGAAGTTCTTTTGGTAGGGGTAAGAATGCATAAAGAATTGATAAATAAGTCTGCATCAGAGTATGCTACTCCTCGTTTCTCTGAGCCTGCTAAAGGATGAGTCCCGACATAATTAGGAAAAATTCTTTCTAGAGTTGAAACGATTTTTTCTTTAGTGCTGCCTACATCAATAACAATGCAGTTTTTATTGATTTTAGCTATATCTGCACTTTTCTTAATAATCGCATCAACCGGAGTAGCTAAAATTAGCAGCTCCGCATCTTTTATAATTTTCAGTGAAAGCGAGCCTCTTTGAATAATACCCCTTTTTAAAGCTAGGCTTAAACTTTCTTTATGCCGGCTAACCCCGACGATTTCCTTGGCAAGTTTTTGTTTTTTTATTGCTAGGGCTATTGAGCCGCCTATTAAACCTGTGCCGACTATAGCAACTTTTTTAAACATAGCCATTATATATCTCTCCCCGTAACTTTAGCTAAGCTTTTTAGCTCATCCATAAGATTTGAGAAATTAGCAGGTAACAGTGACTGAGCACCGTCAGACATGGCATCTTCGGGACAATTATGTACTTCAATAATCAGGCCGTCAGCACCAATAGCTACTGCTGCTTTTGCTAAAGGTGCAACTAATCCCCATTTTCCTGCTGCATGCGAAGGGTCAACTATGACCGGTAAATGCGACAATTGTTTAATAACCGGAACAGCGCTAATATCTAAAGTGTTACGTGTCGAATCTTCGAAAGTCCTTATTCCGCGTTCACACAATATAACGTTAAAGTTTCCACCAGCTAAAATATATTCAGCAGACATAAGTAATTCTTTTATCGTAGAAGAAAGGCCTCTTTTTAAAACCACGGGTTTCTTAGTTAACCCAACTTCTTTCAGAAGGTTAAAATTCTGCATATTTCTTGCCCCGATCTGTAAAACATCCACATATCGGGTTACTAACTCTACATCACGAGTATCCATGACCTCACTTACAGTTACTAAACCTAGCTCCTCACCCACTTGTTTAAGTATCTTAAGGCCCTCTTCGCCAAGGCCCTGGAAACTATAAGGTGATGTTCGTGGTTTAAAAGCTCCACCCCGCAAAATCATCGCGCCAGCTTTTTTTATTTCTGTTGCAATCTCCCTTAAAGTCTTAATATTTTCTATAGCGCAAGGTCCGGCCATAACTGCCAGTTTTTTATCTCCAATCTTTAGGCCTTTTCCCAGGTTAATTACGGAATTCTCTTGTTTGAATTCACGCGAAACAAGCCTGTATGGAGCTAGTATAGGCATAACTTTCTCTACTCCCGGGAATACCTCTAGAGGAGTAACCGTTAAAACATCTTCCGGCCCGATAACTCCGATAATAGTTCGTTCGGTTCCTTTAGATATATGCGGCGTTAGTCCGAGTTTAGTTACTTTTTCAATTATATGGTTAATCTGTTCAGTTGTTGCCTCTGGGCGTAATACGATAATCATGATTTCTCCTTCCCGCGGAGTATCTTCTTTAACACTCTGATGAAACGAACATTTTCCTTTTTGGTCCCTACTGTAACACGGATAAAGTTTTTCAACCCATACTGTTTCATATCGCGAACAATCACGCCAAATTTAAGCATTTTGTTAAAGAATTCAACGCAATCCTGTCCCACATCAATAAGGATAAAATTAGCTACGCTAGGAACATAAGCTATTCCCAGCTTCTTCAAGTTATCATAAAGATACCTCTTCCCGTCCAGGACAGTAGTTCTGGTTTTGCGCAGAAAATCTTTATCATCTAAAGCGGCTAATGCGCCAGCCTGAGCTAACGAATTAATATTAAATGGCTGCCTTACTCTCTCCATGTAACTACTTAGCTCTGCGTCTGCTATGACGTATCCTATCCTAAGACCAGCCAGGCCATAGGCCTTAGAGAATGTTTTAAGTACTATAATATTTTTGTGCTTTGAAAGATACTTTTTACTGTTAGGATAATCATTCACATCTATAAAAGTGTCATAAGCTTCATCCAGAACAAGTAAAACATTATCCGGTAAATCCGCCATAAAGTCGTCGAGCTCAAACTTTGTAATGTAGGTGCCTGTTGGATTGTTAGGATTGGCGATAAAAATAAGTTTAGTTTTTTTATCTATTTTTTTCTTAATCGATTCTAAATCATATTTAAAATAACGTAAAGGCACCTTAGTTACCTTACGGTTATTAACTGAAGCGATAATTTCATATTCTAGGAATGTTGTATCAGCAGTAATAATATTCTCATCGTCTTCAACAAATGTTTTAATAATTATATCAATTAGTTCGTCAGAACCATTACCCAAAACGAGGTTGTCGGTTCCGATATTTAAAACTTTAGCCAGCCTTCTTTTTAAATAAAAACTTTGAGCATCTGGATAGCGGTTTATTGTTAATGCTGCTTTTGATAAAGCCCTAAGCGCCTTAGGAGAAGGCCCTAAAGCATTTTCATTAGAGGCTAGCTTAATAACCTCTTTAAGTCCTAACTGCCTTTTGGTCTCTTCGATCGGTTTTCCAGCAACATAAGAGACGACTTTTAAAACATTTTTACGCACTAAATCTTTCATTTAATCACCTACAGGATAAGAACCTAATATTTTCATAAATTTGCATTTTACTTCTAATTCAGCAAGCGCCTGGCGAATCTTTAAATCATTCTTATGACCTTCTAAATCCATAAAGAAATAATAATCCCAGGCACGTTTCTTGGATGGTCGTGATTCAATCTTCGTTAAATTAATTCCATATTTTTTAAAAGGTAACAGCATATCATGCAGGGCGCCAACCTTATCTTTGATCGAGAATAAGATTGAGGTTTTATCGCGCTTTGTTTTTCCTGCTTCTGTTTTACCAATAACAAAGAAGCGGGTTATGTTATGCGGTGAATCTTCAATATCCGCGGCTATAAGTTTTAGCTTATAAACCTTGCCGGCTAGTAGCGATGCAATGCAGGCGCTATTTCTTTCTTTAGCCGCAATTTGTGCTGCTCGGGTAGTACTGGATACTTCTATTTGTTCTGCTCCTGGCAAATTTTCTTGTAACCATAATCGGCATTGACCAAATACCTGAGGATTAGAATACACTCTCTTAATTTTATTCTTTGGGCATTTTGCTAAGAGATTATGCGCTACATCAAGTATTACTTGGGAACAAATTTTTAAATCTGAGTCTACCAGCATATCTAAGGTATGAGTGATCGCGCCTTCAATAGAATTCTCAACCGGCACTACCCCGTAATCAGCAGCATCTCTTTCAACTTCAAGAAAAACATCAGAGATGCTATTGCAAGAGACATAGTTTACTTGGCTGCCAAACCTCTTAAGGGCTGCCAGGTTACTAAAAGAAGCTTCCGGTCCCATATAAGCTATTTTAATTGGTTTCTCCAAAGCTAAGCTGGCTGACATAACCTCTCGGTAAATAGCACTAATAGCTTCGGTATCTAGCGGACCGCAATTTAATAAGGATACTTTATTTAAGACTTCGCTTTCGCGTTCAGGCGCATAGATACTTTTACCGCTCTTGCCCTTAACTTTTGCCACATCAAGGGTAATCTTAGCGCGCAAATTTAAAAGTTTTATTATATTCTTATCCAAGTTATCTATTTTCTTGCGCAGATTCTTTAGTTCCATTTATCTCCTCCACAGATTTTTCCGGATCAAGTTCTATGTCTTCCAATTCTTTTTTCTCAGCCATTGCCGAAAAATCTTCCATTTTAGGAAGATCATCAAGCGATTTTAAACCAAAATGCTCCATAAACTGGCGGGTAGTTCCGTAAACACATGGCCTCCCGGCTGACTTCTTCCTGCCAGAA
>Ga0172375_10000537_pt1 | contig 60348 bp, 72 predicted proteins | sample LakKiv1m_FD_114537 | JGI IMG/M metagenome (GOLD analysis project Ga0172375, IMG submission 114537) | Freshwater microbial communities from Kabuno Bay, South-Kivu, Congo - kab_092012_11.1m | ecosystem: Environmental > Aquatic > Freshwater > Lake | place: Democratic Republic of the Congo...
GATTGCCAAAGATCTGGGATATCTTTTTTATCCGAACGACTTGGTTATTAAATCCAAACAGGCTTCGAGATTGCCACCAGATAAACTTTTATATATTATCTCAGGAAGCTACGGACAACCAGGAAGCGCGCTTTATAGGCTTTGCCTTGGAGAACATGATTTTCTGACAATTGGAAAAGGTGATGTGGTGATTTTCTCTTCAGACCCCGCTCCGCCGGGAAGTAAAACCAATGTGGACTTTTTAGTAGATAAATTGATTGAGGCAAATGTTAATGTTCATTATTATGACATGCAAGAAGATTTACATGTCTCTGGGCATGGGAGTATTGGAGATATAGAAATGCTTTTTGCTTTGGTTAAACCAAAATATTTTATTCCGATTGGCGGAACAGTAAGACATATGAGAGCTTATGGGCTTATTGCTCAAAAGATGGGATCTCCAGAACAAAATACTTTGGAATTGTTGCCTGGAGAAATTGTTGAATTTTCGAATCAGTATGCCAAACGTGTCGGTAAAGTTCCAGTCAAGGATATATTAGTTGACGGTTTGGGGATTGGAGACGTGGGTAATGTCGTTTTAAGAGATAGACACGTTCTTTCTAAGGAGGGAATTGTTATAGTAATAATTCATTTTGACAGGAACGAAGGAATACTTGTGGATAGGCCGGAAATTATGAGCAAGGGTTTTGTTTTTGAACAAAAATACGGGAAAATATTAGAGGATGCTTCAAAAGAGTTGGTTAAAGCTGCACAAAAAAAGAAATCTATAAACGCTAATGTAGTGAGAAATATAACAATAGATTTCTTAGAGAAATATTTTTATCAAAAAACTGGACGTCGTCCAATGATTCTTCCGGTTGTGGTTGAGGTTTAAGGTGACTTCGATATACAATGTTTCTACATGGCTAAGAAAAGAAAAAGGTTTACAAAAAGATCGTTTAAGCTGAAACTCAAAAAGGAATCGGTATTTTCGATTTCTCAGATAGTTTTCTTTTCAATAGCTGGGCTGATTTTAATTTCTTTTTCTCGTCAGGGAATAATTTTAGTTAGTTTTAATGAATTTCTTCTTAAGTATTTTTCTTGGTCTTCCGTTCTTTTACCGTTTATTTTTTTGTCTTTTGCATTTCTTCTCTCTAAGGTTAAATTCATCTTAGGGCAACCTAATGTGATTGTTGGCGGACTACTTTTTTTTGTATCAGTAATGGCTTTGGGTCGAGCGGGAATAGTAGGTTTTACTGTATGGGATTCGATTGCAACACTTGTGATGGGTGTCGGGGCGGGAATAGTTTTTACAGGTTTGGGCATGATAGGCCTAATAATTTTGTTTAATACATCAATTGATCAAGTTTATAAAGTTCTTAAAGAAATCATAAGACAGATGAATATTTATATACATGGAAATAGAGCGCAGATAAAGATTGGTGGGGTTAATCTTCCTCGTGGCCAGATGAAAGTCGGTGGAGGAGGCTCTTATCCTGCTGGTGAGAATGCAAAAAAGGAAACCTCAATACCGGTTTCCAAAGAGCCACTGGAACAAAAACTTGTAAGCAATGTTCCGGGGGAAGAGTCAGTTTGGGTATATCCAACACTGGATCTTCTTGGGGGAATGGATGGTGGTAAAGCAGAACGGGGCGATATCAAAGGAAATGCTGCTACGATTGAGAAAACTCTGGAATCGTTTGGTATTACGGCAAATGTGGTTGAGGTTAATCTTGGACCGGCTGTTACCCAATATGCACTTGAGGTTGCATTGGGCACAAAGCTATCTAAAATTACTTCATTAGAAAGAGATTTGGCGCTCGCCCTTTCTGCCCCCACGGGAACAATTAGGATTGAGGCTCCGATTCCCGGAAGAAATTTGGTTGGAATTGAGCTACCCAATCGCTCCGCTGAATTTGTTCCTTTGAGGAAAATAATGGAATCCCAGGAAATGCAATCTGCCAAGTCAAAACTTGAGGTTTCTTTGGGGTTGGATGTCTCAGGAAAACCCATTGTTGCAGATATTGCCAAAATGCCTCACGTTTTAATTGCAGGACAAACTGGGTCTGGTAAATCTGTGTGTATTAATGCTTTCCTGGTTTCCCTTCTTTTCAGGGCAGCACCTACAGAAGTGAAGTTTATTTTGGTTGATCCAAAAAGGGTTGAACTTACGCGATACAATGGCCTTCCACATCTTTTATCACCGGTAATTGTTGAACCGGATAAGGTTCTTTCTGCACTTCGTTGGATTTTAGCCGAAATGGATAGACGTTATAAACTTTTTTCCCAAGCTGGAGCAAGGAACATTGATTCTTATAACGAAATGTCCGGATTTCAAGCCCTTCCGTACATAGTTCTTGTCATTGATGAACTTGCAGATATTATGCTTTTTTCTCCTGTCGAGGTTGAGGATTCAATCACAAGAATTGCCCAAATGAGTAGAGCTACAGGAATACACATGGTATTGGCAACTCAAAGACCATCTGTGGACGTAATCACGGGACTCATCAAGGCCAATATTCCTTCTCGAATTGCTTTTGCTGTTGCTTCTCAAGTTGATTCTCGTGTTATTCTTGATACTCAAGGAGCAGAAAAACTATTAGGAAGAGGGGACATGCTTTACCTTCCTCCCGAACAAGCAAAACCTATGAGAATCCAAGGCGCTTTTATTGGGGACAAAGAGGTGGAGGCTTTTACAGCATTTCTCAAAAAGCAGGGGGTGAACCCTCAATATACAGAAGAGGTTACCACAATGGCTAAGGCCGGTAGTGTTTCCGTACCTGGAGTTGGTGGAGATGTTGATGAGCTGTTTAAAGAAGCTGTGAAGGTTGTTTGTCAGTACGATAGAGCTTCTGCATCCCTTTTACAAAGGAGGCTTTCAATAGGTTACGCAAGAGCAGCTAGAATTGTTGACCAATTGGAAGCAGCTGGTGTAATTGCAGCGAGTGAAGGTGGAAGTAAAGCTCGTGAGGTGATGGTTCAGAATGCGGATGAATTTTTAGCTTCCTTTGGGAATCCCCCCACCCAATAAAATAATACTTTTATGAAATCAATTGGTGAGATAATAAGCGAAGCTCGAGCAAAAAAGAAATACTCCTATTATGAACTTGAGGAGATTACAAAAATAAAAAGCTCTTTCATTGAAGCTGTTGAAAAAGAAAATTGGAATATTCTTCCTCCATTTCCAACAGTCATGGGTTTTGTTAAAAGCATTTCTTCAGCACTAAACATAGATGAGAAAATGATAGTTGCGTTTTTGAAACGTGATTATCCACCCAGGAAAACGGATGTTAACCCTAAGCCGGACATATCTGCAAAGCCCACGTGGGGTCCCAGATTGACTTTTGCTTTAGGATTGGGACTTGTTATAGTTAGCATATTGGGATATCTAATATTTCAATATATTAAATTTACCTCACCTCCTAAAATCAACATAGTAAGTCCTGGAGTGGATCAAGAGATATTTGGAAATTATGTTCTTGTTTTTGGGTCAACCGATAGAGATGTAAAAATAACCGTAGACAACCAACCAGTTTTGGTGGATGAGGATGGCAAATTTTCTGTGAGTATAGAAATTGCACCAACAACTTCTGAAATTGTTGTTAAAGCTGTTTCCAGATCTGGAAAAGAGACTGTAGTAGAGCGCAATATTAGGGTACAATCTAATAACTAAATGGATTCCGTACAAACACTTTTGATTGTAGTAGTTGTAAGCCTTACTTTTTTACTTGTTGTTGTTGGGATTCAGGTGATGTTAATAATTATTGACTTAAGGCGTGCTGTAAAAAGATTAAACAGTATTTTAGAGGACTCAATTTTGGGAGGGGGTCTAATCCGTCCGGACAAACTAACTTCTGTCATGGAAATCCTCCACAAAGGGAAAAAACTTGAAACTCACGGTAATTAAAATACCTTAAAATTAAGTTGAATAATTAAATATAAGGAATTTATAAGTTATCAAAAACATCTAGCTCGCCGACGTTTCCGAATCCTGATATACTTTAGCCATGAGCACATCCGAAATAAGAAAAAAATATTTAGATTTCTTTAAAAGAAATGGACATAAGGAGATTGCCCCTTCGCCGCTGGTTATAGAGTCCGATCCAACAACTCTTTTTACCAGTAGTGGTATGCAACAACTAGTTCCTTATCTAAAAGGGGAAAAACATCCCAAAGGAAAAAGGTTGGTTGATTCACAACCTTCGCTTCGTTTGCAAGATTTGGAAGAGGTTGGTGACAATCGTCATACAACTTTTTTTGAAATGCTTGGGAATTGGAGTTTGGGTGATTATTTTAAGGATGAACAACTTCATCTTATATGGCAATTTTATACAGAAGTACTAGGACTCCCAAAAGAAAGACTTCATATTAGTCTTTTTGAAGGAGATAAAAATGTTCCAAAGGATACTGAATCGTTTGATATTTGGAGAAAAATTGGAATCTCTGAAAGCCATATCCATTTTTATGGTGCAAGTAGTAACTGGTGGAGTAGATCTGGATCTCCAGAACAAATGCCTCCTGGAGAAATAGGGGGGACAGATAGTGAAATATTCTACGAGTTTGAAGAAATTCCTCACAATCCAAAATTTGGCAAGTTTTGTGGTCCAGATTGTGAGTGTGGCAAATTTCTGGAAATAGGTAATTCCGTGTTTATGCAATACCAAAAAACTAAAAATGGTGATTTAGTTGAGCTTCCACAAAAAAATGTTGATTTTGGTGGGGGGCTTGAGAGGGTGTCTGCGGCTCTTATTAGTAATCCAGATATTTTTGGGATAGATATCTTTTCAGGTGTAATCAGAAAAATTGGAGATGAGGTGGGGATTATCTACGGATCTGATGCTGTAAAGGACAGAAGTTTTAGAATAATAGCTGATCATCTTAGGGCGTCAGTCAACTTATTAGCCGAAGGCGTGATTCCTTCAAACAAACTTCAGGGATATATTCTAAGGAGGCTGATACGACGGGCGATGTTTCACTTTCATCTTTTAGGTTCTGGAATTTCTGGGGGGGCAATGTCTCATATGGCTGAAGAATATAAAAAATTTTACATGAATGTGGATAATAATTGGAAATTTATTGAAGAAAACTTAGGAATTGAGGCTACCCGTTTTGAAGCTGCACTTAAACGTGGGCTTTTGCGCCTTACCAAAGCAGTTTCGGATGGAATAAGAATAGATGGTAAATTTGCTTTTGATTTGTACCAAACTGACGGTTTTCCCCTTGATCTTACAATGGAAATTCTTAATCAAAATGGAATGAATTTTTTGCCAGAAGAGAAAAATTCATTTGAAACCGAGTTCGAAAGACACAAGGAAGCTTCTCGAAGTGCTTCGGCTGGTATGTTTAAAGGGGGGCTTGCTGAGGCATCTGTTGTGACCACTAAACTTCACACAACGACACATCTCTTACATTCCGCTTTGAGAAAAGTCATAGGAGAACATGTGGGACAAAAAGGTAGCCACATAACCAGTGAGCGTTTGCGTTTTGATTTTTCCCATTCACAAAAACTCTCAAAAGTGGAGCTGGAAACAGTAGAAAATTTAATAAACCAAAAAATTAAAGAGGATCTTCCGGTTAGTTTTAAGACAATGAGTTTACAGGAGGCTATAAACTCCGGTGCTTTGCATTTTTTTGCAGAAAAATACGGAAACGAGGTGAAGGTTTATACAATTGGCGATCCAAAAGGAGCATATTTTTCGAAGGAAGTGTGTGGGGGTCCGCATGTGAAGCGTACAGGAGAGATAGGTAATGTTAAAATAATTAAACAGGAGAAGATTGGTTCTGGAATAATCAGGATATATATTGGTGTTGTTTAATTTTAGTCATTAAAATGAACCTCAAAGATTTTTTAACAAATAAAGATAGTCAACAAGAGCTTTATTGGGCCCTGGTGATTGAAAAAGGATTAGTACAATCCGGAATTTGGTACATGGGGGAGAGTAAGGTGGAAGTGGTTGGTCTTGGGACTGGGATACCATGGGAAAGTGAAGAGGAATTAATTGAGGCAACGGATGCAGCACTTTCATCCGCAATACAGAAATTACCGGAAAATTACCCAGAACCCCAAAAAACTGTTTTTGGAGTTTCTACTACATGGGTTAAAGATGGCGAAATTTCTCCAGAAAATTTAGGAAAAATAAAGAAATTGTGCACAGAACTTTCTCTTACTCCGGTTGGGTTCGTGGTCCTACCTGAAGCAATAGCCCACTTGTATAAATCCGAAGAAGGTTCTCCGCTCAACGCAATAATTTTAAAATCTGGTGACGAAAACTTAGAAATGTCTATTTTTAAACTTGGAGTTCTTGCTGGTACCACTGAAGTTTCAAGAAGTGTTTCTTTGGTAGATGATGTTATTGAAGGATTGTCTCGATTTAATGGAATAATACCCTTTCCTACGCGATTCATTGTTTACAATGGAAGGGAAGGGGATTTGGAGAATATAAAACAAACCTTAATGCAGGCAAACTGGAATGTGGGTAAAATTAGTTTTTTACATACACCCCAGATAGAGACGCTAAGTATAGACAAAAAAGTATTAGCAACAGCACTGGCTGGAGGAGCTGAAATTGGGAATGTAACATCCGTTGTAACGAGTGTTGAAGAAACAGAAGATGAAATTGAAGATGAAGAAGACACCGGTGAGGTGGATAATGAAGAACAAAAAGAAGTGTCTTTGGAAAATTTAGGCTTTGCAATTGGGGAGGATGTTTCCTCTTCGAAGAAAGAAGAAGTACAAAATGTAGGCCCGGTAGAAGTACCTATTCAGGAACCACACCATCCGGTTAAAGCTCAACCATTTAATGTATCCAATCCAGAGAAAACGAAAATAAATATTCCAAATTATTTAGTAAAATCAAAAGAGTTATTTCACTCTTTCTCAGCTAAGATTTTCCCAAAAAATACCACAGAAATGCCCCATAAAAATAAAAATTTATTGACTATTCTTATCGCCTTGGGTTTGACTGCGATTACAACCATCGCTTTGTGGTGGTTTGCACAAACTGCGAAGGTTACGATATACGTTACACCTAAAAGAGTCGAAGAAAATGTCCAAGTTGTTTTTGACTCGACTGGTCGTTTTGACCAGACAAGTGGAATAATTCCTGCAAGAGTTATAACAAGTGAAATTTCTGGCGAAAAGACAAAATCAACCACCGGCACAAAATTGGTTGGCGACAAAGCAACCGGGACAGTTCAAATAGCTAATGGAAATGGTGCAGCGATAAATTTGGCTGTTGCCACAATTTTAACTTCCTCTTCTGGATTTAAGTTTGTGACTACAGATGAAGCTTCGGTTTCAGGTCAACTATTACCAGGATCTCCCGGAACAGCAACAGTAAATGTAGCCGCCTATGATATTGGTTCCCAATACAATCTTGCCAAGGGCGAAGTTTTTAGTGTTGGAAATTATTCAAAGGCTCTTGTGGCAGCTACTTCAACCGGCGACTTCAGTGGTGGTAGTAGTCAGCAAATTTCAGCTGTAAGTAAGGATGATCAGTCAGGTTTGGAAGAGGAATTGAGAACTGAACTTGGCCAAAGCGTAAAGGCAGATTTGTCTGCCAAAACCCAGGAAGGTGAGATTTTCGTTACAGATTTGGTTGCACTTGACATAGCCACAGAAAACTTTGACCACAAGATTGGAGATCAGGCAGAAGGCTTGAAATTATCTTTATTTCTTACCGCAACAGGACTTGCGGCGAACCGCAAAGATTTATTGGAGTATGCAAAGAGTATGTTAGCAAATAAGGCCCCATCAGGATATGACTTGTCGGTTGATCAGATTGATTTCAGGTTTGTTTTTGTTGATAAACAAGACGATAAATACACATACAATGTTGTAGTTGGTGGCAACTTTTTACCTCAGGTTGATGTTGACAAAATCAAACAAACAATTTTAGGCAAAACAAAAGTCGTTGCTACCGACTATTTAAATTCGATTCCTGGATTTGATCATGCAGATATTGAATTAAAAATTACATTTCCAGGTCCCCTTAAAACTATTCCGAGAATTGCCAAAAATATCGTTATAGATGTCAGACCTGAATAAACCCCATTAATTTACGATACAGCTTTACACCGTATAGCTTTGAGACTATATGTAGTAGAATTGGTGCATGATACAAAAGACCGTTCTGCGTACCTCGGCTATTATTTCTGGAATTTCTGGAATCATAATATTGGCTGGCGTTTTCTATCCGATTGTTGATTACAACAAAACATACTCTAAGGATTACGTAAAACTTCTTTCTCCACTTGCCGATCCTGGGGGTCAGGTCCAGGGTATATTGTCAAATTCTGTCAATGGTACCCCGGATGATACAAAAGCCAGTAGTTGGTTTACAGGAGGGGCAACCCAGGAGGAGTTTTCAGTCTCAAAAGTTTCCTATTACACAATCTCTATTCCTAAGTTAAAAATTGATACTGCTACTGTTGCAATTGGAGGTGAGGATTTATCAAGAAGTTTAATACAATATCCCGGAACTGCCTTGCCTGGAAAGCGTGGAAATTCAGTAATTTTTGGTCATTCTATCCTACCAATTTTTAATAATCCCAATAATTATATTTCAGTATTTACAATGTTACCAACACTTAAAAAAGGGGATCAGATTTTTGTTAATTTTGACGGCATTTCCTACGTTTACAGAGTTGAAGAAATGTTTGAAGTACTCCCAACAGACATCCAAGTTTTGGATCAAGACACAAGTGACTCATTTGTAACTTTAGTGACCTGTGTTCCGCCCGGTGATCCGAGAGATCCAAAAAGATTGATAGTTCGTGCAAGAGTGGTGCCTCCTGATCAGATTAGCAATCATTAATATGAGAATACTTGGTATTGATTATGGTAGAAGTAAAATTGGTATATCGATTGCCGATGGACCACTAGCGGAACCGATGGAAGTTATTCGGTATTCGAATATAGAAATTCTTGAAGATCGATTAAGAGATATTGTTAACAAGAATGGGATTAAAAAGGTGATTGTTGGGGTATCCGAGGGTCAGATGGCTAAAGAAAGTAGAAAATTCGCATTAACAATTGGCCGTAAATTGGCCACGCCAGTTGAAACCTACGATGAAACACTTTCTTCTCAGGATGCCAAAAGACTTTCTATTGAAGCGGGAATTAGTCATAAAAAGAGACTCAAAATGGAGGATGCCTATGCTGCAACAATAATACTTCAAAATTATTTAAATGATTTATCTTGACCTGAGAGTTTTCATGGTATAATTTAACTGATGTTCAAAAGTATTATCGCTCCAATGCAGGCTTGGTTGATTTCTCAAGGAAGATGTGTCGGATGTGGAACGCCACTTTCTGAAGGTAAAACCAAGAAGACAAAATATGGCGAACAGGTGACTTGTGTAAAGTGTGGAAGAATCTTTATTCATGACCCTAAAACCAATAAGTATAGAAGGGCCCTTCTTGAAGAGGTGGTTTGATTATTCTTTATGAAAAAGTTCCTTGTTTTATTCTTCTTTCTAATATTTGTAGTTGTTGCTGGAATTTATTGGTTTTACAACAATTCGAAACCGGTATCGAATATTGAAAAATTTGAGCATTTTGTAATAGCTAAAGGTTCCTCTGCATCCCAGATTGGAAATAAATTGGAGTCTGAAGGACTAATAAAAAGTGGTCTGGCTTTTAAAATTTATATGCAATTTTCTGGGCAATCTGGGAAAATACAGACAGGCGAATTTAAACTCACTCCATCATATTCTCTTGTTCAGACAGTAAATACTTTATTCAATGGTCCTCTTGAACTTTGGGTTACTGTTCCAGAGGGGTTGAGGCGTGAGGAGGTTGTTCAGAGATTCGCTTTGGTTTTGGAAAAAGACGCTTCTTTTATCACAGCCTTTTTAAACGAAACCAAAGGTGAAGAAGGATATCTTTTCCCTGATACATACCTATTTCCAAGAGATGCTTCTGCATCAATTATTGTCGATAAGATGATCGAAACTTTTGATTCTAAGACTAAAGACCTTAAGAACAATTCTAATCTTTCATTGAAGGAGGTGATCATTTTAGCCTCGCTTCTCGAGAGGGAAACAAAAACAGACGGAGAACGTCCAATAGTTGCGGGAATTCTTATTAAAAGATTAAATTCTGGATGGCCATTGCAAATTGACGCAGCGGTTCAATATGCTGTTGCTAGCTCTAAATGTGAGGCAACAAACACCAAATGTGATTGGTGGCCGATTTTGACTCTCGAAGATTTATCAATTAGTTCTGCATTTAATACCTATAAGAACCAAGGACTTCCGCCGGCACCAATTGCAAGCCCGGGGCTCTCTTCTATTAAAGCAGTATATAATCCGGTAGAGAGCGATTATTGGTACTATATTCATGATGACAAAGGACAAATTCATTACGCAAAAACCTTATCGGAACATAACTCTAATATTGCTAGATTTTTAGGCAAATAATGGCAAATTGGGTATTGACAATCGAGGTGTTGCTTATATAATCCGTTCTTAGGCGTACGTAGATGGTACGCTCGTCTCGCTTCAAGGTGCGGGTCTTTAGTGTTTTCAGTAGTTGCCCAATTACCAAAGAATAATGACATCTCAAAAATTATCTCGCCAAAATTTTGGTAAAGAAGAAAAAAATTTACCAAAAATTAATTTAAACCAAGTTCAGAAAGAAAGCTGGCAGTGGTTTTTAGGAGAAGGAATTAAAAATGAGCTTATCACAATCTCTCCGATAGACGATTTTACAGGCAAAAATTGGCAACTTTCATTAGGTGATCACTCCTTAGGACTTCCGTTAATTTCCCCGAGACTCGCTCAAAAAAAAGGTATAACTTATTCATCTCAACTTAAAATCCGCGCCACACTCGTCAACAAAAGAACTGGTCAAGAAGTCACACAAGACGTTTTTCTTGGAGATATTCCCCAGATGACATCTTCGGGGACTTTTATCGTTAATGGAATAGAACGTGCTGTAATCAATCAAATTGTCAGATCTCCGGGTGCATATTTTTCAGGGGAACTTGATCCATCATCGGGTAGAGTTCTTTATAAAGCCGAGGTAAGGCCTCTTCATGGAAGTTGGCTCGAATTTGAAGTGACAAGAGGGGATCTTATTTATGCAAGAATTGATAGGAGAAGGAAAGTTTTGGCAACAACCTTTTTAAGGGCAATGGGTGTTGATTCAGACCAAATGCTTTTAGATTCGTTTAAGGATGTAGACAAAGATAAAGACCATAAATATATTGCAACCACCCTAGCAAAAGATTCTACAAAGACTCAAGAAGAAGCCTTAATCGAAATTTATAGAAAAATGAGGCCAGGTGAGCCGGCGGTTCTTGAAAATGCAGAATCACTTTTTGCAACTTTATTTACTGATGGCAGACGATATGATTTAGGAAAAGTGGGAAGATTCAAGATAAATAAAAAACTTGGACTTAATCTTCCAAACGAAAAGTCAACATGGGTTCTTACCAGACAAGATTCAATAGCAGTAGTCGCATATCTTATTGGTTTACAAAATGGAGTTGGTAAACTCGATGATATAGATCATCTTAGCAATCGCAGACTCAGACGCGTGGGAGAGCTTGTTGCAGTTAATGCCTTCAGAGTAGGACTGTTACGACTTGAACGAAGTGTTCGAGAAAAGATGAGCTTGATTTCTCCGGATGACAAACCCCTTCCAGCAACCTTGATTAATGCCAGACCCCTAATTGCCTCATTGAATGAATTTTTCAGAAGTAATCAGCTTTCTACAATTTTGGACGATACAAACCCCCTTAGTGAGGTAGATAATCTCAGGCGTGTTTCTGTTTTGGGAACAGGTGGAATTAATAGGGAAAGAGCAAGTTTTTCAATTCGTGACGTCAACGCTTCCCAGTATGGAAGGATAGATCCGATAAGAAGTCCTGAAGGGCCCAATATTGGTCTTGTTACATATTTAACCCTTTATGCAAAAGTAGATGAGTTTGGTTTTATTGAGACCTTGTATAGGAAGGTTGACAAAAAAGGAAAAAAAGTCAAGGTCAGTGATGAAATTGTATACCTCACAGCGGATGACGAAGAAGACCATTACATAACACACTCGGGTGTGAATATTGATAAAGACGGATATATCTTGGACAAGAGAGTTCCTTTAAGATATAAAGGAAAATTTATTGAGGGTTCTTCGGATTTGGTTGAATATATAGATGTTACTCCAAGGCAAGTTGTTGGAGCGTCAGCCTCATTGATACCATTTTTAGCTAACGATGAGGGTAACAGGGCTCTCATGGGGTCAAATATGCAATGCCAGGCAGTTCCGTTGGTTAATCCCGAATCCCCAATAGTTGGGACTGGAATGGAAGGCGAAATATCTTCTGGTATGCAAAGAGTTATTAGGGCAAAACATGCAGGAACTGTTGAGTTCGCAGATGGAGAAAAAGTTGTTGTCAAGCTCAGTAAAAAAATAAAAAATGAAGATGCAGACACGACAGATATTGAAATTATTGATGGCGGCACAAGGGAAAGTTATTCCTTGACCAAGTTTAAACGTACGGCACACTCAACTTGCTATAACCAAGTAACCCGGGTTGAGCCTGGTCAGAAAGTTGATGAAGGGGATTTATTGGTCGACGGCCCCGCAAGTGAAGATGGAGAATTAGGACTAGGTCGCAACCTAACAATAGCTTACATGAGTCTTGGGGGATATGGATTTGAAGATGCAATTCTCATTTCTGATAGACTTGTGAAGGATGATCTTTTGACATCAATTCATATTGAAGAATATGATGCCGAGGTTGTTGATACAAAGCTTGGTCCGGAGGAAATAACCAACGATATTCCGAATGTTTCTGAGGCTGAACTTGCTAATTTGGCCAGCGATGGGATAGTAATGATAGGGGCTGAAGTTGGTCCAAATGATATTTTGGTTGGGAAAATTGCCCCCAAAGGTGAAACTGAACTTACTTCAGAAGAGAGACTCCTTAGAGCAATTTTCGGAGAAAAAGCGCGCGAAGTTCGTGACACTTCCTTAAGAGTTCCCCATGGAGAGCGTGGAACGATAGTTGATGTTCAGATTCTTGATCGTGACAAAGGTGATGAACTCGGACCTGGAGTAATTAAGAAAGTTATAGTTAGAGTTGCACAAATAAGAAAGATTACCGTTGGAGATAAAATCGCCGGACGCCATGGTAATAAAGGTGTGGTAAGTAAAATTATGCCAGTTGCGGATATGCCGTATCTCGCCGATGGGACCCCTGTTGACATTCTAATTTCACCTTTATCAGTTATTTCCCGTATGAATTTAGGGCAGTTGATGGAAGCACACCTTGGTTTGGCTTTGAGAACAGAGGGTATAAAAGGTGCTCTTCCAGTTTTTGACAAAATCGGAGCGGATGTTATTGCCGAAGAACTCAAAAAAGCAGGTCTTCCAGTCAATGGTAAAACCAGACTACATGATGGTCGGACAGGTGAGGCCTTTCAAGAAGATACTGTTGTAGGTGTTTCATACATAATGAAACTTATTCATATGGTTGAGGATAAGACTCATGCAAGATCAACCGGTCCATATTCTCTCGTAACACAACAACCCTTAGGTGGTAAGGCCCAAATGGGTGGACAGCGTTTGGGAGAAATGGAAGTTTGGGCTCTTGAAAGTCACAGGGCAAGCCATACATTACAAGAAATGTTGACTATCAAATCGGATGACGTTTTAGGACGTGCTAAAGCATTTGAGGCTATTGTTAAAGGTATACAAATTCCCGAATCTACAATTCCGGAGAGTTTCAAAGTATTAGTTCGTGAACTTAACTCTTTGGGGCTTTCAATAGATCCTAAAGGTGCTGTTATTGTCAAGGAAGAAATTGAAGATGTCGTTGAGGGAGAGGAACTTGCTCAAGCTGCGGGTGCAGAGGTTGTCGCAACAGAAGAACTGACTGAAGACAAAAGCCCTATGGAAATTGAGGAGGTTATAAACTAGAATATCAAGCTTATGGACCAACTAGCCGACCTAAAAAATTTAAGCGACTTTAAGAGTTTACTTGTTAGGCTTGCCTCGTCTGAGGAAATACGTGCGTGGTCAAGAGGGGAAATAACTAAGCCAGAAACCATTAATTACAGAACTCTTAAACCCGAAAAAGACGGTCTTTTTGATGAAAGAATATTTGGTCCGACCAAAGATTGGGAGTGCTACTGCGGAAAATATAAAAGAATCCGATATAAGGGTGTAATTTGTGATAAATGTGGAGTTGAAGTCACAGAAAGTAGGGTTAGACGTGAGCGTATGGGACATATTACACTAGCCACGCCAGTTGCCCATGTATGGTTTTTCAAAGGCGCACCTAGTAAAATTTCACTTCTTCTTGGAGTAGCTCCCCGGGGAATTGAACAGGTGATTTACTTTGCAAGGTATCTTATTACCGCTGTAGACGAAGATGGCAGGAAGTTGGCTGTTAAAAATATTCAGGAAGCCAAAGAAGAAAATTTGGAAGGAATTGCTGAAAGTTTTAAAGCGAAACGTGATGCTTTGAAAATTGAGGAGAAAGAAGCTAAAGAAAAGATTTCAGCCAAAATTAAAGACAAAGAACAAGCCTCACTCGCAACAGCTGAAATAGAACTCAATCTCAGAAAGAAAGAAGCTGCTATTGGTGAAGAGGAAAAAAACACAGTTTCCAGAACAAGTGAACTTTTTGATAACTTAATAACCATAATCAAGGGGCTTCACACCTTAAGTATTTTGAGTGAAGAGGAATTTAATGAACTTTATGATCACCAAGCAACAGATTTCTTTACAGCCAAAATGGGAGCAGATGCAGTACTTGAGGCAATCGGAAATGTAAATCTTGAAGAGGTATCAAAATCACTTCGTGAGGAGATTAACGCTACAAAAGGTGGAAGTTCGAAATATATAAAAATTGTAAAAAGGTTGAAACTTGTTGATGGCCTAAAACGTGCTAAAGTGAATCCTTCTTGGATGATTTTAAAAGTGCTTCCGGTTCTTCCCCCGGATCTTCGCCCTATGGTGCAACTTTCCGGTGGACGTTTTGCCACAAGTGACCTTAATGATCTCTATAGAAGGGTAATCAATAGAAATAATAGACTAAAACACCTTATTGGGCTTGGGGCTCCTGAGATAATTTTGCGAAATGAAAAAAGAATGCTTCAAGAGGCGGTTGATTCGTTAATTGACGCTTCTCAAAGGAAGGCAACCAGAAAAAGTCGTGGTAGACAGCCTTTAAGAAGCCTTTCCGATATGCTTCGTGGAAAGCAGGGTAGATTTAGGCAGAACCTTTTAGGAAAACGCGTTGATTATTCAGGCCGTTCCGTAATCATTGTTGGACCGGAACTCAAACTTACTCAGTGTGGACTTCCTAAAGACATGGCCCTTGAAATGTTTAAACCATTTGTTTTAAGAGAAATGATTGCTAGGGGGATTGCACCCAATGTAAAAAGTGCCAAGAATATGCTTGAGAGACGTCCTCCCGAGGTTTTTGATATTTTGGAGGAAATAACACATGATCATCCTGTACTTTTGAACCGTGCCCCGACTCTTCACAAACTTTCCATACAATCTTTTTACCCAGTCCTTATTGAGGGAAGTGCGATCAGGCTTCACCCTGCAGTTTGTAGCGGATTTAATGCAGATTTTGATGGAGATCAAATGGCAGTACATGTTCCATTAAGTGAAAAAGCAGTTGAAGAGGCAAAGACCTTAATGCTTCCGACAAATAATCTTTTGAAACCTAGTGATGGGGGTCCAGCAGCCACACCTTCCAGTAAAGAAATTGCTCTTGGGGTATTTTATCTTACCTCAGTGGATACAAGACTTGAGGCGGATCAGACTATTTTTTCAGATAAAGAGGAGGTAATTTTTGCTCAGCAAACAGGTGATGTCCAGATTAGGCAAATAGTTAAGGTTAGAGTGGGTGGAAAAATTATCGAAACAACTGTTGGCAGACTTCTTTTCAATGAGGCATTACCCGAAAACTTTGATTATATTAATGAATCGGTTACATCTTCTGTTATAAAATCTTTGTTTGTTAAAGCATACTCAACCGTTTCCAGAGAAAGAGTTACCCAATTAGTTGATGATATAAAAGATTTAGGCCTTTATGGAGGAACAATTTCAGGAATTTCTTTTGGGATATTTGACGCAAAGCTTTATCCTGGAAAATCAAAAGTGCTTGAAGAAGCGGATGAAAAAGTTTCCGAGATTGAGAGCAACTTTAACCAAGGTCTTATTACAACCGAAGAAAAGAAACGCCTAACTCAGGAGGTGTGGATAGACGTCTCAGAAGATCTCGCTGACAAAACCTGGAATGAAATGGAACCCACAAACCCCATACGTGTCGTAATTGACGCAAAGGTGGGTCGTGCCTCTCGTGATCAAGTAAAACAGTTAGCTGCCATTCGTGGATTGGTTGTTGATCCCATGGGTAAAATTGTTGAACTTCCGATCAAGAGTAACTTTAGAGAAGGTTTATCGGTATTTGAGTATGTTACAAGTTCTCGTGGATCAAGAAAAGGGTTAACAGATACAGCTATCAAGACAGCGGATGCTGGGTATCTCACAAGAAGGCTTGTTGATGTTGCTCACGACCACATTATTAGACTTGATGACTGTGGAACCAAAGAAGGGTATGAAATTAAGAAAGAATCAAGATCCCAGGTTTTTGCAGCCAGAATTTTTGGTAGGTTTGCTGCTAAGGATGTTATTGGAAAAGATGGAAAGACCATTATTGTATCTTCAGGAGAAATTATTGATGAAGCGGTTGCCAAAAAGATTGACGAATCGGGTGTTACATCTGTTTTTATAAGATCCCCTCTTACATGTCAGGCAAGGCATGGAATTTGTGTCAAATGTTACGGTTGGGATCTTGGAACAAAGGCTTTGGTTGAAGTGGGTACTCCTGTTGGTGTTGTCGCAGCACAATCAATTGGAGAGCCAGGAACCCAGTTGACCTTAAGGACCAAACATGCCGCTGGTGTTGTGGGAGTTGACGTTACCCAAGGTCTTCCTCGTGTTGAGGAGCTTGTGGAAGCAAGGTTGCCTAAAGTGGTTTCGGCCCTATCCGAGATTAATGGAAAAGCCCGAGTTTCTGAAACAGATGAAGGTTGGAAGGTTACCATTGTTTCTAAAGGAACCCCCAAGGAAGAAAAAGAGTATATTATTCCCAAGACTTTGGAGCTAGCAATCGAGGATGGACAGCTTGTGGAGGCGGGTTGTGCTCTTGCTAAAGGAGCACTGGATATTAAGGATATTCTTTCTATAAAAGGCCTTAGGGCTGCGCAGGAATATATTGTTAACGAAATTCAGAAAGTATATGAATCTCAAGGGATTCCGATCAATGACAGACATGTGGAAGTTGTTGTCAGAAAGATGAGTGATGAGGTTAGGATTGTGACAACAGGGGATACGCCATTTTTGCCGGGAGAACTAACAAGTCGTGCAAGTTTTGATGAGGAAAATGAGAAGGTGTTAGCCGCAGGTGGAGAGCCCGCTAGTGCCCAACAGGTAGTTCTGGGTATTACCAGGCGAGCACTCTATACTGACAGCTGGCTTTCAGCGGCATCATTTGAGCAAACAACAGACGTACTAACCGAAGCTTCCCTTTTAGGTCGTGAAGACTTTCTTATAGGGTTGAAAGAAAATGTTATTATAGGTAGGCTCATTCCGGTTTCTCCGGAGAGAGCTCAAATGCCACAAGGATAATTTATGCCAACAATTAATCAACTAGTTAGAACTGGTAGGAAAAGAATTACCAAAAAGACCAAAACAACGGCTTTAAAGAGGTGGTTTAATGCAAAAACCAGAAAGTTTTCAGATAGTCACTCTTCTTTTAAGAGGGGGGTAGTATTGGCAGTTCGTACAATGACTCCCAAGAAACCAAACTCAGCTCTTCGAAAAGTTGCTAGGGTTAGGCTTTCAAATAAACAAGAAATTACAGCATATATTCCTGGTGAAGGACATGAACTAGCCGAACATTCAATCGTAATGGTGAGGGGAGGACGTGTTAAGGATTTGCCTGGAGTGAAATATCATGTTGTTCGCGGTAAATTTGATACAACAGGTGTTGCTGGCAGACAAACAGGTCGTAGTAGATACGGAACCAAGAAAGGAGGCGCACCAAAAGCAGCTTAAGTTTTTTGGTGAAATAGATTCAAATGGCACGAAAAGGAGCTATAAAAGTTAAATCAGTAGAAGCAGACCCTTTCTATGGGAGCAAACTTGTTACTAAACTTATAAATCGAAGTATGCATGACGGCAAGAAATCAGTCGCCAGACGTGAAGTATATAATGCCTTCGATATTATTAAAGAAAAAACAGGGAGCGACCCTTTAAAGTTATTTAATCAGGCTCTTGAAAATATAAAACCTACAATGGAGGTTCGTCCAAGAAGAATCGGAGGTGCGGCCTACCAGGTCCCTCAGCCTGTTCGTGGAATAAGGCGTGAGTCTTTGGCCATTAGATGGCTAGTTGTTGCTGCAAATTCAAGATCAAATTCAGAATTTCACACATACGCCGAGAAACTTTCCACTGAATTGATTGATGCATCTAAAGGGGAGGGTGCGGCGGTAAAGAAAAGAACTGATATGGAAAGAGTTGCCGAGGCTAATAAGGCCTTCGCACACTTTAGGTGGTAAGCTAATGCGGTTCCTTCTTCCTAAGTAACCAATTTACTAATAAACTAATTAATCATGGCAGAAGTAGCAAAGAAAAAAGCGGCAATAGTAATGACGGCAACCAAAGACCGTAATGTTTCATATGAAAAAATCCGAAACATTGGTATTATTGCTCACATTGATGCAGGCAAAACTACAACAACAGAACGTCTTCTTTTTGAGACAGGGAGAACTTACAAGTTGGGTTCCGTTGATGAGGGGACGACTGTAACAGACTGGATGGCTCAAGAGAGGGAACGAGGGATAACGATAGTATCTGCTGCAATTACCACATTTTGGGATTTGAAAAAAAGTACTTCTGTTGAAGAGGGTCACTATAGAATTAACATAATTGACACTCCGGGACACATTGACTTTACTGCAGAGGTTGAGCGTTCTCTTAGAGTATTAGACGGGGCTCTAATGGTTTTTGATGGTAGAACGGGTGTTGAATCTCAGTCTGAGACAGTATGGCGTCAAGCAGATCGCTACAATGTACCGAGAATTTGTGTTCTTAATAAATTAAACCTAATTGGTGCAAATTTTGAAGAGTCTATAAAATCGATTCGTGAGAGGCTTGGAGCGAATGCTGCTCCGATTATTCTTCCGATTGGTCTAGAACATGAACACAGAGGAATTGTTGATTTGATAAAAATGAAAGCTTTTACATATAAAGCAGTTGAAGATCACGAGTTAAGTGAAGAAGAAATCCCGTCTGATATGGTTGAAGCAGCAAATAAAGCAAGAGCAGACCTATTGGAAAGGGTCGCTGAATATGATGACGAGGCTCTATCAGCCTTTTTGGAAGGAAAAGAAGTTGGCGAATCTCTGATAAAAAGGGCTATAAGAAAAGGAGTTATCTCAGGTAAATTTTTCCCAATTTTTGGGGGAGATAATAGAACTGCGGAAAGTCAGCTTCTTCTGGATGGGGTTGTTGAATTTTTACCATCTCCTTTAGACCTTCCCCCAGTTGAAGGAGTTGATCCAAAAACCGGAGAGAAAACTACACGCGAAAGAAAGAATGAGGCGCCGTTCTCCGGTCTTGCGTTTAAGGTAATGACAGACCCTCACGTGGGACGTCTCGTCTATGTCCGTATTTATTCAGGAACCTTATCTTCAGGCCAACAAGTCTACAATTCCTCTGAACAAAAACCTGAAAGAATTGGTAAATTGGTGTTATTGCATGCTGACCAAAGAGAATTAATTGAAACTGCTTATGCTGGAGAGATTGTTGCTGTTGTGGGGGTTAAAGATACAACAACCGGAAATACAATCTGTGATCCTGCACACCCAGTTATTCTTGAATCAATTAACTTTCCGGATCCGGTTATATCTTTAGCAATAGAGCCTGCCACAAAAAGCGATCAGGAAAAAATGGGTCTTGCCCTTTCCAAGCTTTCTGATGAAGATCCAACCTTTAGAATAAAAAGTAATCAAGAAACCGGGCAAACAATAATTGCGGGTATGGGCGAACTTCAGCTTGAGGTCTTGGTTGATAGAATGAAAAGGGAATTTAATGTAATAGCAACAACTGGAGCACCTCAAGTTGCCTATAAAGAAACGATTAAGAAAATTGGTGAAGGAGAAGGAAAGTATATCAGGCAAACTGGTGGCCGTGGACAATATGGACATTGTCTCATTCGTCTTGAACCAATGGGTAGGGGTGAAGGATTTGAATATAAAAGTGAGATTAAAGGAGGAGCTATTCCCCAGGAATATGTCCCTGCAATTGAAAAGGGAATTGTCGAGAAAATGGAAAATGGTGTTTTGGCGGGTTTCCCAATGGTAGATATGAAGGCTATTGTTTACGATGGAAGTTACCACGAAGTAGATTCCAGTGAAATTGCTTTCAAAATTGCCGGGTCTATGGCCCTTGAGGACGCTTTTAAAAAGAGTAGTCCAATTCTTCTTGAGCCTGTAATGAAAGTTGAAGTTTCTACGCCCGACGAATTCATGGGGGATGTTATTGGAGACCTTAGTAGCAAGCGTGCCCAAGTCGGTGGAACAGAAAAACGGGGAATGATGACAATTATTAATGCAATGGTGCCTCTAGCAGAACTTTCTGGATATGCCACAAAACTCAGGTCCCTGACACAAGGTAGGGCGAGTTATTATATGGAGCCATCTCATTATGAAGAAGTACCGAAAAACATCGCAGACGGAGTTGTTACAAAAGCTGGCAAGGTTGAGATGCCTAGAGGTTAAAGTTGCTTGTTGACAGGCATAACCAGCCTCAGATATAATACTGATACTAAGGGCAGAGTGCCCTTGTATTTTTTCTAAAGAAATATATAATTAACAAATATGGCAGGTGAAGCTAAACAAAAATTTGAAAGAACAAAGCCGCATGTAAATATTGGTACCATTGGACATGTTGATCACGGCAAGACCACGTTAACTAGTGCCATTACTATGGTTTTGGCCAAAAAAGGTTTGGCAAAAGCTAAAAAGTATGAGGATATAGATAGTGCTCCGGAAGAGAGGGAGCGTGGAGTTACAATTAATCTTTCACATCAGGAATACGAGACAGAAAAGCGTCACTATGCTCATATAGATGCTCCAGGTCATGCAGATTATATCAAAAACATGATTACCGGTGCGGCTCAGATGGATGGGGCAATTTTGGTTGTTTCCGCAGCAGATGGTCCAATGCCACAAACCCGAGAGCATGTGATTTTAGCCAAACAGGTAAACGTGCCTGCTATTGTTGTTTTTCTTAACAAATGTGACATGGTTACCGATACGGAGCTTATCGATTTGGTTGAGGCAGACGTTCGCGAACTTCTTAAGAAATATGGTTATCCTGGGGACGAGGTTCCTGTAATCAAAGGGTCTGCTCTAAAAGCAGTTGAAGGTGATGCTGAGGCAGAAAAACAAATTCAGGCTCTTATGGATGCTGTTGATAGTTATGTTCCAGATCCAGTCCGTGAAGTGGACAAGCCTTTCTTGATGGCTGTTGAGGATGTGTTTACCATTCAGGGTCGTGGCACTGTTGTCACAGGAAGAGTTGATCGTGGAATAATCAAGGTTAACGAAGAGATAGAGATTGTTGGACTTAAGCCAACTCAAAAATCGGTTGCCACAGGTCTTGAAATGTTCAGAAAAACACTAGATGAGGCCCAGGCCGGAGATAATGTCGGAATACTACTCCGCGGTATTGAGAAAGATCAAGTTGAGCGTGGTCAGGTTTTGGCTAAACCAGGTTCTCTTACTCCTCATACAGACTTTGAAGCAGAAGTATATATTTTAAGTAAAGAAGAGGGTGGACGTCATACACCTTTCTTTACTGGTTATAAGCCACAGTTTTATATTAAGACGGCAGACATTACGGGAGAAGCCACATTGCCAGAGGGAATTGAAATGGTAATGCCTGGAGACAATGCTAAAATGACAGTCAAGTTGATTCAACCGGTAGCAATTGAAGAAGGGTTTAGATTTGCAATAAGAGAGGGTGGACACACGGTCGGTGATGGTGTTATAACCAAGATCACTAAATAATACGCCAAGGCGGCAAAAGCACATTAACCTTAGATGGCAAGCTCAAGACTTAGAGTTAAACTCAAAAGTTACGATCATAGGGTAGTAGATGAGGCGGCAGCAAAAATAGTCGATACCGCTTTGGCTACTGGTGCTAAAATAATCGGTCCCATCCCCCTTCCTACTAAAAGAAGCGTTATGGCCATCAAGGAGTCTCCATTTACAGACAAAGATGCACAAGAACATTATGAAGTTTTGGTGCACAAAAGACTTATCGACATTATCGATCCTTCCGCACGTACAGTTGACTCATTGGGAAATCTTGATCTTCCAGCCGGAGTTTCTATTGAGATTAAGATGTAAACTTGGTTCCCTTTAAATTCACCTCACACCGTAAAGGACTATCTACTACGATTGACGCTCTCCAAAAGTAATTAAATATTTTGTCTGGTAAAAAAGGCTCAAAATATTTTAGGTATGGTCGTAATCTTTTTGCAACTCCCCATATAAATATTGGTATATGAATTTGTTTATATTTTTTCCCTTTAGCAATAATAATTTTTTCAAAGATTTCCGCCAATGTTAAGTTTTGAACAGCGATGGAAACTATACGTGATTTTTGGGGTGGCTTTAAAGATGATCTAACAATAAATTTTGAGGCATCCTCTACATTAATTAAAGCTACTTTTCCCGGCCAATTCAGTCTTGAAAACGGTGAATCGTTGTCAGTTAAATTTTTTAAGAAATTTAGAAAACTGTTTTCCCGAGGATTATTTCCCCAGACAGTTGGAAGCCTAATTATAGTTAACTTAAATTTTTTCTTTTTCGCCTCTTTCAGCAGAATATTTTCAGCTTCAAGTTTTGTTTTTCCATATTTGTTATTTGTTATTGGTTTAGTTTTTTCACTGATTGGTTTTTTTGTATTCTTTCTTCCTGAAAAAATTGCCTGAGAACTTGTAAAAACAAAATGGGTTTTGGGGCCAATTTGTGTAATATGCTCAATAAGTTTTTGTGTTCCAAAATTATTACATCTCTGGTCAGGTTTTGATGTATCAGTTGCTGCTGCGAGATGAATAATTAATCTGGGATTTACTGGAATTTTATCAAGACCTCTTCCGGTGACTAAGTTATGTTTCTTTTCGTTTAAGACAAATATTTCTTCATTGGGATATTTATTATTGAGAAGTGGTAAAACCTTATTTCCTATAAAACCAGAAGCCCCCGTAATTAATATCATTTAATTTTTAACAATAATTTTGTATTAGGCGTTACTTTTTGGTGAGATTTCAAAATTAAATACATATTAATTCCCCATAATATGATGTTTCCATAGAATTGATTAGAAAGAAAGATTTGAGAAAATTGATTAGGGTTTTTGAAATTCCAACTTTCCAATAAGTACGATATAAATATTAGTGATAATAATATTATATTATTCGATTTTATTGAATGGTAGAAAATAACAATGAAAGGAAATATCAGCCATACAAAGTGATGTTGCCAGGAGGTTGTGTCAAATAAAAGAAGAGAAATGATAAACAACGAAAATCCCAGCTTTTTATCACCCTTTACGTAGTTGAAAATAATTGCCAAAGTAATAACTAATATAGTAAATATTTCGTTTAAATAAGTTCTAGTATTAATATCAGCGACAAATCTTGAAATAAAGCCAAGTAAACCCTGGTTAACGTAGGCTTCTCTGCCAGCGAAGTTGGAAAGAGGAACTATTGCAGTATTAAACCAATAAACCCATATCTCAGGTGGCCAAAAGGCTAGCGATATAAGTATTAAAAAAAGATTTGTTAGTATGGATACATAAACGACCTTCCAATCTTTATGAAAAGCGAAAAATAATAGAAAAAAAATAAAAATCGGTTTAAGTGCAATTGCAAAACCTAACAATAATCCGTCAGTAACGAAATTCTGATCCATTTTTGATGCCAGGTAATAACAGAGAATTAAAAGAAAAAGCACAATTATATTAATCTGCCCCATTCCTAAAGAATATTTTGTTGGAAATGAAAAGAAGGCAAGCCCCATAAAAAGTAGAAAGTATTGCCAATTAACTCTTCCGGTAGATAGTTTTATCGATAAATAAAGGGATCCAATCAAAGAAGAAAATGAGATAAATATAAATACAGCTTGAGATACTTGATATGGCAATAGAGCAAGTGGAATGTAAAAAAGCTCGCTAACAGGGGGGTAGGCATTCGGAATAAAAAGATCGGGGTCTGTATAAGGATTTACGTTTGATATAAAATCTTTTGCTGAAATCCAAAGTATACGGAAGTCTGGAGCGGTTGTAGAAATAATTCTATAAAGGTTTCCCAAAATTAGAGCAAAACTTATGAGAAAGAAAGCAACTATGCCAATTTTTACCCATTTTTTATCCACATCGGGATTTTAACATAAGTTGGGTAGGTGTGTATGCTTGCGTAGGGAAGAGGCTTCTGTTATAATTGCCGCATAACATGAATGTGGTTATGATAAGTACTAGCCACGATTAACAGAGTCTTTGAAGGATGCCTCACTAAAGCAAAGCGCCTCTCAAAGGCGCTTTTTTGTTGTTTAATGCCCTGAGCGACGATAGTAGTCGAATAGGGTCCAAAACCAAAATGATTAACACTATTTTAGGATCAAAAGGAGTCAGTTCTCAGACCTTTGTCGAAGGTTTTAGAATTCCTGTTACAAAAGCTGTTGCAGGTCCTTGTGTTGTGACACAAATTAAGACAATGGACAAAGATGGTTATTGGGCGATTCAAATCGGATTTTCTTCAAAAAGAGTTAAAAATACCTCAAAACCACTCCAGGGCCACTTTAAAACACTTAAGAAAGAAGGGCAAAAAAATAGTAATTTTCCAAGATATCTAAGAGAAATCAAGTTGGACAAAGAACCGGAGTTGAAGGTTGGTGACTTAATTTCTGTTACTGATGTCTTTAAAGTAGGCGACGTAGTTGCCGTCACAGGAGTTTCAAAAGGCAAGGGTTTTGCGGGGGTTGTTAAAAAGCACCATTTTAGGGGTGGTCCTAGAACTCACGGACAATCCGACAGAGAACGAGCCCCAGGATCTGTGGGTCAAACAACAACTCCAGGAAGAATTTATAAAGGTAAAAAGATGGCTGGAAGAATGGGCGGTCAGCAGGTCACTGTTAAAAATCTTCATATAATCTCAGTTGATGAAGAAACCGGGAAGATAGAGGTTTCTGGTCAAATTCCAGGAACACCGGGGTCTTTATTAATAATTAAGAAAATAAAATCAGGTAGTTTAAAAGATTTAGAAAAGGAAAATGTCGCACAGGTTGTTGAGGGTGAAGAGGCAAAAATTGCGGGATCAAACGGCACATCAGAATCTGCTCCCGAAACAGCAGCTCCTGTACAGACTGAGGAGGTACAGCAAAAATAACAATGAAAATTCAATCATTTACAATTAGCGGAAAAAAATCTGAGGACATGAATTTACCCAAAGAGTTTGGTGAAAAAATAAACCTACCTCTTTTAGCACAAGCGATTTATGTCTATGAAAAAAGGGCTCATGTCGGTTTAAGGAAAACAAAAACTAGATCTGAAGTACTAAGAACATCTAAAAAACTTTATAAACAAAAGGGAACCGGTGGTGCTCGTCACGGAAGTCGAAGGGCACCGATTTTTGTTGGTGGTGGTGTTGCCCTTGGTCCTAGACCGGTTAAAAGAACTGTTAATCTTTCAAATGATATAAAAAACAAATCTAAATATATAGCTTTTGCTCTAAAGGCGCAGGAAAAGCAGATGGTTTTTGTTACCGGAATTCCTAAGATGGATAAAACAAAAGTAGCAAAAATACTGACAGTTGCCTTGGAAAAATCAACTGGAGCAAAAAGATTTACTTTTATTCTTTCAGAGAAGTCAAAGATGGCAATCAAAGCACTTAGAAATTTGGCAAATGTCAGTCATTTTTTTTATAAAGACTCAAATGCACTTAATATTTATAGAGGAGGGATGATTGTTGTTGACAGCCAAATATTTGAAAGCGAAAAAGTAGTTAAAAAAGTAGCAGAGAAAAAATAACATGTTTAAACCTATTTTTACAGAAAAAAGTTTGAGAGAGTCAAAACTTGGAAATTATATTTTTAAAGTTGATAACAACATGAACAAGATGCAAATTGCCGCCAAAATATCCCATCTTTTTGGAGTAAAAGTGGCAGGTGTAAGAACCGCCAAGATCGGCCCAGAAAAAGGTAGGAATGCGAAAGGTAGAAATTTTTCAACAAATTCCATAAAGAAAGCAATAGTGACTCTTAAAGAGGGTGAAAAAATAGACATTTTTGAGGAGGGTAAAAAATGAAATCGTTAAAGAAGATACTAAGGAAAAAATCGGGTAGGTCTAATGGAGCGGTTACTGTACGGCATCAAGGTGGACGTGAGAAAAGATTTCTAAGATCTATTGATTTCACACGTAGCAAAAAGGATGTATGGGGAGTTGTTGAAAGAATCGAATATGATCCAAACAGGAACGCAGATATTGCTCTGGTTAGATACGAGGATGGAGAAAGACGCTATATTATTAGTCCTTTTGGGATTAAAATTGGGTCAAAGATTATATCATCGGAAGTTGCCCCAACCGAAACTGGCAACGCTCTCCCTTTGAAGGCTGTGCCCGTAGGGACTCAGATTCACAATATTGAGATAACAAAAGGTAAAGGTGGACAGATGGTTAAAGGTGCCGGAAGCGTTGCAACTGTTTTTGGAAAGGAAGACAAATGGATTCTGGTAAAACTTCCTTCAGGAGAAATAAGAAGGTTTAATCCTGAATGTTCTGCTGAAATAGGACAAATCGGAAATGTAGATGATAAAAATAAAGTATTAAGAAAAGCCGGTAGGATTAGGCATATGGGGATTCGTCCGAGTGTTCGTGGGGTAGCAATGAATCCACATTCACATCCTCATGGAGGAGGAGAAGGAAGAAGTGGAATAGGTATGAAAAGCCCGAAGACATTTTTTGGAAGAAAAGCAGTTGGTAAGACGAGAAATAAGAAAAAATATTCTGACCGCTTAATTGTTCAGAGAAAAGGAGGTAAGTCAATTTTAGGTTAATATATGGCAAGAAGTTCTAAAAAGGGTCCGTATGTAGATCCGATATTAGTTAAAAAAGTTGAAAAAGGAATGGGTTCGAAAGAGAATCCTGTTAAAACTTGGTCAAGAAAGTGCCAGATCTCACCAGATTTTGTTGGTAAATACTTTCAGGTTCACAATGGACATATTTTTATTGATGTTTTTGTAACTGAGGACATGGTTGGTCATAGACTTGGGGAATTTTCGCCAACAAGAACATTTAGAGGGCATGGAGAGATTGTAAAGAGAACAATGGATAAAACTTAAAATGGAAAAAGAATTTAAAGCTACGCAAAAATATTTATTGATGAGTCCAAGGAAAGTTAGACTTGTAGTTGCCATTATTAAAAAAATGAAACCTACTGAAGCAGTTGAAAAATTGCCATTTGTGCAAAGAAGAGCGGCGAATGAATTGGCAAAAGTCATTAAAAGCGCCATTGCTGCAGCCAAAAACAAGGGGATATCTGAAACCGATCTGATTTTTAAAGAAGTTCAAATTGGTGAGGGCCCAAGATTAAAAAGGGGGAGAGCGGCAAGTCGTGGAATGTGGCACCCTTATAAAAAGAGAATGTCTCATATCCGAGTTGTTTTGACAACGATAAAAACGCCACAGGTGAAGAAAGTATTAAGTTCACCACAAGGCGAGAAATTGGAAACCAAAACAGGAGCAAAGAAAACTAAAAAGGCAGAAAAAAAGGAGGTTAAGAAATAATCATGGGACAAAAAGTTAATCCAACCGGCATAAGAATGGGTAATTTTCTTCCTTGGAAATCCAGGTGGTTTGCGGATAGTGGAAGTTTTAAAAACTTTTTGGTTGAAGACATTAAGATCAGGAAAGAGCTTATGAAAAAGCTTAAACTTGCCGGAATAACAACGGTTGAGATTGAAAGATTACCTAGAAGCATGGTTGTTATTATTACAGTAAGTAGGCCTGGTGTTGTAATAGGAAGAGGCGGCACTGGCATAGAAGATGTCAAAAAATTCATACTTACGATTATGAGTGAAGTGAGGGGAAAAAAGGTCAAAGATCTAAAAATTGATATAAGAATTAATGAAGTTAAAAATCCCGAACTTTCAGCACATTTAGTTGCCGAGAGAATTGCCGGAGAGATGGAGCGAAGGATTCCCCATAGGCGTGCGGTTCAAAAAGCAATTGAGAGAGTTATGGCATCAGGAGCATTGGGAGTAAAAGTAGTTCTAGGGGGCCGTATTAATGGGGCTGAAATTTCTAGAGTTGAAAAGTTTCATCAAGGATCTGTTCCGTCTCAGACATTGCGTGAAGATATTGACTATGCTCAGGTTCCGGCTCTTCTCAAAAGGGGATATGTGGGTGTTAAGGTCTGGATTCATAAAAAACAGGAAGAATAATTTTGAAATATGTTACAACCTAAAAGAAGAAAATATATAAAAGATTTTAGAGGAAGGAGAAGGGGTGCTGCGACTCGGGGAAGTAAGATTTCATTTGGAGAATTTGGTATGAAATCCCAGGGGGTTGCTTGGATTACTTCTGCACAAATTGAAGCAGCAAGAAGGACTATAACACACACTCTCAAAAGAGGTGGTAAGGTGTGGGTAAGGGTTTTTCCTGATAAGCCAATCACATCTCGCCCCGCTGGAAAAAGAATGGGTGGTGGCAAGGGAGATATTTCAACCTATGTTGCTGTCGTTAAACCCGGACTTATTCTTTTTGAAGTTGCAGGGGCAGACCCTGGATTGATTAAGGAAGCTTTTAGAAAAGCTTCTGCTAAACTACCAATAGATATTAAAGTAGTCAGTAGAGAAGAAGATTAAATAATAATTATGAAAAGAAAAGAACTTAACAATTTAAGAGCTAAAAAAACAGAAGAATTACTGAAAATTGTTTCAGAGAAAAAGTTAAATGCCGAACAAGTAAAGATGAAAATTTTTAGCGGGAAAGAGAAGAATTTAAAAGTGCACAGGAATTTAGCACGCGAAGTTGCTAAAATATTAACCTTAATTCGGGAAAAAGGAATATTAGAAGAATTGGAAATGAAGAACTCCCCCGTTAAAGCAATGGAAAATGGGGAGAAGAAAACTGAAAAAATAACCAAGAAGGAGGTTAAATAAAATAAAATGAAAGTTTTTATTGGTAAAGTGGTAAGTCTTAAACAGTCAAAAACTGCTACTGTCGCTGTGGAAAGAGTAAAAATACACCCGATTTATAAAAAGAGATTTAAAAGATCAACAAAATATCAGGTTCATGATGAAATTGGTACTAAAGTTGGTGACGTGGTTAAATTTGCTGATTCTCGACCTTTTTCCAAATCCAAAAAATGGAAGATATTGCAGGTGGTAGACAAGAAGAAAGTGGTTAATAAATAATTATGGTACAACTTAGAAGTATGTTGGTTCCGGCGGACAATAGTGGTGCAAAAAGAATTATGATTGTAGGAGTTCCTGGAAGAGTGGGGAAATTTGCAACCTTGGGGGATATTGTCCTTGGGGTTGTGAAGAGTGCTGATCCTGCTGGAATTGTAACTAAACACGAAAAAGTTAGAGTGCTCATAGTTAGAACCCATAAGGAGGTCAAAAGAAAAGACGGGAGCTATATTAGGTTTGACGACAATGCGGGTGTAGTGATAGATAAACAAGGGCTTCCTCGTGGGACAAGGATTTTAGGACCCATTGCTAGAGAGGTTAAAGAAGTCGGTTATAACAAAATTGCCTCACTTGCGCGGGAGGTAGTGTAAAAAATATTATGTTGAAATTTAAAATTGGAGATACAGTAAAAATAACTGCAGGAAAAGATAAAGGTAGGGAGGGTAAAATTGAGAAAACTTTTCCATCCGAAGGAAAGGCTCTTATTCCTGGGGTTAACTTATACAAAAAACATGTTAAAGGTTTTAGAGATGTTAAAGGTGGAATTTATGATATTCCTAGGGCCTTAGGTTTTGGAAAAATAGCTTTAGTCTGCCCGAAGTGTAAAAAGATGACTAGGGTGGGTTTTAAGTTTGCAGGTAAAGAAAAAACCAGAATTTGTAAGAAATGCGGAAAGGAAATTGATACAAAATAATGACAAGATTACAAGAAAAGTACCAAAAGGAAGTTAAAACAGCTTTAGCAAAAGAATTTGATATTAAAAACACTTTGGCTATTCCTAAAGTGGAAAAAGTAGTTATAAATATGGGTATTGGTAGCATTTCCAAAAATCAACAGCAAATGGATGCGCTTAAAAAAGATTTAGCATCCATAGCCGGTCAGACACCGTCAATTAGAAATGCAAAAGTCTCAGTAGCAAGTTTTTCACTTCGGGCAGGGATGCCGGTTGGACTTAGTTTAACCTTAAGGGGTGAAAAAATGTATTCTTTTTTGGATAGACTTTTCTCTATTGTTTTACCTCGTTTAAGAGATTTTAGGGGTGTTCCGTTGAAATCTTTTGATACGACCGGAAATTACACCCTAGGTTTTGTGGAACATACAGTTTTTCCAGAACTGGATCCAACAAAAAGTGCCAGTTCACACGGTCTTGAGATAACGATTGTTACAAGTGCCAGAGATCGGGGAAAATCGGCGAGATTATTAGAATTGATGGGTATGCCATTTGAAAAAGGAAAGGAGAACATTTAAGATCACAGAGTGATTTTGAATATCATCTAAAATGTCAACTACAGCAAAAGAAGTAAGGGAAACTAAAAAATTAAAATTTAAAGGAAGATACAGAAATAGATGTAAGCTCTGTGGTAGGTCTCGTGGTTATATGCGTAAGTTTGGACTTTGCAGACTTTGTTTTCGGGAACATGCTCTCAAAGGAGAAATTCCTGGTGTCAAAAAAGCATCTTGGTAATTGATAAATAATTATGAAAATAAATATAAAACAATCAACCACTAATTATTCAATAGGCGACTTTTTGATTCGTATTAAAAATGCTGCTATGGCAAAAAATAAACAAGTTATTACAAAATCGAGCAAAAAGGTTCTTGCCGTGGCGGAAGCTCTTAAAAAGATGGGATTTCTAGACGAAGTAAAAAATGAAGGGGGTTATATGTCGGTAAAACTTACATTTAAAAATCGAAAACCCAGAATGATGAATCTTAAGCTTATATCTAAACCAGGATTAAGGATATATATAAGTGTTGATGAGCTTGAGAAGAAGAAAAGTCCTTCGATACTTTTAATTTCGACGCCAAAAGGGATTATATCCTCAATTAGGGCTATAAAAGAAAGAAGTGGTGGGGAGGTAATTGCAGAAATTTGGTAAACATAAGTATATGAGCAAAATAGGAAAACAACCAGTTATAATACCCGCAGGAGTCAAAGTAGAGGTTGATGGACATGTGGTCGTAGTTACAGGACCCAAGGGGGTAATGAAACGGCATTTTGCTCCCGAAATTGGGGTTAAAATCGAAGGGGACCAAGTAGTTGTTAGTGCTAAAAGCTCCAGTAAATATGTAATGTCACTTTTTGGGACCACGAGGGCTCTTATAAATAATGATGTGACTGGAGTTTCTGTTGGTTGGAACAAGAAATTGGAACTTGTTGGTACTGGTTTTAAAGCAGAAGTGCTTGGTGAAGAACTGTCATTAGTGGTTGGTTATTCCCATCCGGTTAAATTTAAAGCTCCTGAAGGTATAACTTTCAAAGTTGAAAAAACGTTTGTTACAATTGAGGGGATTGATAGAGAACTTGTGGGACAGGTAGCTGCCAATATAAGATCTGTAAGACCTCCAGAACCCTACAAAGGAAAAGGAATAAAATACACAGATGAAGTTATAAGAAGAAAGGCTGGTAAGGCAGCCGCTGCAAAAACTGGTCCGGCGGCCTGATAATATAAAAATAAAAATATGATTAATTTACAAATAAAATCAAAAAGACACATTCAACGTAAAAGGAGAGTTCGTGCGAAAATATTCGGTACATCAAAAAAACCCAGGTTTTCAGTTTTTCGTTCCAATCTGCACATTTATGGACAAATTATTAATGACGAAAATGGTAAAGTCTTGATTTCATACTCAGACCTGAAGCTTAAAAAGGATTCAAAATTAAACAAGACTCAGGTTGCAGAAAAAGTTGGTGAAGATCTTGCAAAGATAGCTTTAACTAAAAAAATCAAGTCTGTTGTATTTGATAGAAACGGATTCAGATTTCATGGTAGAGTTAAAGCTCTAGCCGATGGTGCAAGGAAAGGAGGTCTAGAATTCTAGTTTTTAATAGCTAGATAAAAATATAATATGGCAGGATACAGTAGGGGAAGGAACAATAATTATCAAGGACCGCCAAAAGAGTTTGAAGAGACTGTCGTTCAAATTAATAGAATTTCTAAAAAAACAAAGGGTGGAAATCAGATTCGTTTTTCTGCTTTAGTTGTTGTTGGTGACCGTAAAGGTAAAGTCGGTGTTGGCCTTGCTAAGGCCACTGACGTACGAAATGCAATTAGAAAATCTATTGAAGCTGCAAAAAGAAAGATGATAATAGTTCCTCTTGTTGGAACAACAGTTCCTTATTCTGTTAATGAAAAGTTTTCTGCAGCCAAAGTTCTTTTGAGACCAGCACCTCCTGGAAGCGGTATTATCGCAGGGGGTCCGATGAGGGTAGTTCTTGAAGCTGCGGGAATTAGAGATGCGGTGGGAAAAATTTTGGGAACAAAAAATAAAATTTCTAATGTTTATGCAACACTTAAAGCTCTTGAAACAATTTCTGAAATGGTCGACATAAAAAGAAAATAATATGACAAATTTACCCAAAGTAATAACGAAATCAAAAAAAAGAGTTGGTCGAGGTATGGGAAGCGGAAAAGGTTCTCATACATCCGGACGAGGACAAAAAGGTCAAAAAAGTAGGGGTACAATAGGAGTCCTTTTTGAAGGAATGAAGGTAAGAAAATCTCTTTTAAAGAGACTTCCTCTAATGCGTGGCAAAGGAAAGTTTCATGCAAAAGTGAAACCTGTAACCATTGACGCAACGCTTATCGAGAAATTACCGGACGGCTCTGTTGTGGATGTTAAAGTGCTTGTTAAATTAGGTTTAATAACTGAGGAAGCGGTTAAAAAATATGGTGTTAAGATTTTGGGATTGGGAAAGAACTCTAAAAAGCTGAAATTTGAAGTACCGGTTTCTGGAAAAATTAATGTTTAATTCCATTGCCCAATTTTTTACGAAAGCCGTTAAAACCCCGTCAATCAGGAAAAAATTACTAATTACAGGGGCGATACTTATTGTTTTTAGACTTGCCGCTCACATTCCCGCTGCCGGAATAGATAGAAGCACTCTTTCGGCACTATTTTTAGGAAGTCCTTTACTCTCTCTTTTGGATGTGTTTTCGGGTGGAACTTTGGCAAATTTTTCTATTTTAGCTTTGGGGTTGAATCCATATATAAATGCTTCAATAATCTTTCAACTCCTGGGGTATGTTGTTCCTTCAATAGAAGAACTACAAAAAGAGGGTGAATATGGTCAGGAAAAAATAAATCAATATACTCGCCTTCTGACAGTTCCTCTCAGTGCACTTCAGGCATTTGGAATGTATGCACTTCTTAAAGGGCAAAATGTTATCCCAGATTTAAGTCCTATTGGTTTATTATCATTAGTTATTACCATGACTGCGGGTACTGTGTTTGCGGTTTGGTTAGGAGAACTAATTACCGAGTATGGCTTTAAAAATGGAGTATCATTACTTATTTTTGTAGGAATTATTGCCAGACTTCCCGTTACACTGACCCAGTCAGCAAGCATTTTTCAATCACAGGATATTTTTAAGATTATTATATTTTTGGCGACATTGGTACTCATTGTTGGCGTTGTAATTTTTGTTAGCGAAGCCACACGGCAAATTCCAATTCATTATGCCAAGCGAAGAACAGAATCTGGTCTAGCAACTTCTTCGTATTTACCCATTAGACTAAATCAGGCAGGAGTTATCCCAATTATATTCGCGGTTTCGCTTGTTCTAATGCCTTCAATGATCGGGCAATTCTTATCAAATGTGTCTAATCCCAAGATTGCAGGCATAGCCCAAACTATAAGTACAGCTTTCAGTTCTCAAACAATTCTTTATAATGTTGTTTATTTTTTCCTAGTTTTTGGCTTTACATATTTTTATACAGCAGTGGTTTTCAATCCTGAGAAAATTTCTGAAAATTTACAAAAAGGTGGAGGTTTTGTTCCAGGTATTAGACCGGGGAAAGAAACTGAAAAATATTTATCACACATTCTCTCAAGAATTACACTTGTGGGAGGAGCATTTTTGGGTTTGATTGCCGTGCTTCCTTCATTTTTTACAAATTTTGTAGGTGATTCCAATATGGCAATAGGTGGAACAAGCATTTTGATCGTTGTTTCAGTTGCCCTAGAGGTTATTCGTGAAATCGAAGGAGAACTTGTGATGGAAAGGTATGAAGGATTCATTTAACAATGAATATTGTTTTATTAGGATCACCCGCTTCTGGTAAAGGAACACAGGCAGAGATTTTGTGTCAAAAGTTTAATCTTTTTCATCTTTCCACTGGGGATATTGCCAGAACTTTAGCAAAAACTGACCCCAGGATTAAGGAAATAATAAACTCTGGCAAGCTTATTCCTCCCGAGGAGATTACAATGCATGTTTTGGATTTTTTGGAACACAAAAAACCTGATTTAAAGGACATTCTTTTTGAAGGTTTTCCTAGATTTATTTCTCAATATGAGGCTTTGGATAATTTTCTTAGAAGTAAAGGAGATGATATTGACGCGGTAATCTCTCTAGATGTGCCGATGGATGTGGCCATTAAAAGGATATCTTCGAGGTGGATGTGCTCTAAGTGTGGTGAAATTTATAATACAGAAACAAAGCCCTCAAGAATTGCCAAAATCTGTGACAAGTGCGGAAGTGCACTTGTTCAACGGGATGACGATAAACCTGAGTCTGTTAAGACAAGGTTTGAATATTATGTCAATAACACAAAAGAATTAATCGATTACGTAGAACGTAAAGGTACCCTCATTAAGGTGAATGGAGACAGACCAATTAATGAGATTGCTGGAGAGTTGGAAGAATTAATTAAAAAATTCAAAAAAAATGATAACAATTAAATCTTCAAAGGAAATTCAAGTCATGGCTGAAGGAGGAGCAAAGCTTGGTCGTATTAAAAAGTCTCTTGCAAACGCGGTAAAAGTTGGAGCTAGAGCATCTGAAGTTGAAGAATTGGCAATGAATTTAATAAAACAAGAGGGTGCTGAAGCATCATTCAATAAAGTACCTGGGTATTATTGGGCTACGTGTGTAAATGTGAATGCAGGCTTGGTTCATGGAATACCAACAAAAGATGTCATATTTAAAAAGGGGGACGTGGTAAGTATTGATGTTGGTCTTTTCTATAAAGGTTTCCACACTGATACGTCCATTACTGTTGGAATTGATTTATCGCCTCAAGACCAAAGTTTTTTAAATGTTGGGGCAGAAACCCTACAAAAGGCATTAAAAGTGGTTAAAGAAGGTAATCATGTTTTTGATATATCGAAAATTATTCAGGAAAATATTGAAGCAGCTGGATATTCGGTTGTAAAAGCTTTGGTTGGACACGGAGTTGGAAAGGAACTTCACGAGGATCCACAAATACCTTGTTTTGTGCCTGGAAGGATTGAGGATAGCCCTGTTATAAAAAAGGGAATGGTGTTTGCAGTTGAGGTTATGTACGCAGCAGGCAGTGATAAGGTAGAAGTCTTAGAAGACGGGTGGACAATTGCTATGCGTGATGGTAAAATATCAGGACTTTTCGAAGATAGTATAGCCGTAACAGAAAGAGGATCAGAGGTCTTGACGAGATGAAAACCAAGAATGTAGTTGAGGTGGATGGTGTAGTGTCTGCCGCGCTTCCCAACACAATGTTCAGAGTTGAGCTAGTGGAGGGTAAGATTATTTTGGCCACTCTTACAGGAAGAATGCGCAGGGCCTATATCCGGGTTTTTCCCGGAGACAGAGTCAAGGTTGAGATGACCCCTTACGATGAAAATAGGGGAAGGATAGTTTATAAATATTGAGTAATATTATGAAAGTTATAAGTTCAATAAAAGCCAGGTGTAAAGATTGCAAAATAGTTAAACGCAGGGGCGTTTTATATATTATTTGCAAAAATCCTAGACATAAACAACGTCAGGGTTAATTTATAAACATAAAATATGACAAGAATTGCCGGTATAGACCTACAAGATAAATGGAAAGTAGACTATGCTTTAACTAATATTAAGGGCTTGGGTTGGACTTTGTCTAAGAAGGTATTAAATGATTGTAAAATCGAAACAACAAAAAGAATTTCAGATTTGACTAGCGATGAAGTTTCAAAAATTACGACAGAGCTTGAAAAATATCAAATTGAAGGTGACTTGGTTAGAGTTGTGAGGGAGAATATCCAGAGGTTACAGGTAATTGGCTCTTATCGTGGGATGAGACATACCAGGGGTCTTCCGTCTCGGGGACAAAGGACAAGAACTAATGCTCGTACTAAAAGAGGAAAAAGAAAGACTGTGGGTGCTTTTAAGAAGGAGATGCTTTCAAAGATGTCGGTGGCAAATAAAGATGATAAAAAATAAATAATATGTTTGCAAAAACAAAAAAAATAAGCAAACAGTTCAAATCAGGCAGGGTATATATCTCTGCTTCTTTTAACAATACCATAGTGACTGTAACAAATATTCAGGGTGAAACTTTGGCATGGGGCTCTTCAGGGGCCTCGGGATTTAAAGGTACGAGAAGAGCAACACCCTTTGCTGCAACCACAGCTGTTGAAAAAATTATTAATAAAGTTAAAGAAGAAAACGGTGTTGACGAAGTCGAAATATATGTTAAAGGTCCGGGTGCAGGAAGGGATGCGGCGCTCCGTGCAATTAAAGCGACGGGGGTGAAGATTTCTCTAATTGCAGACATAACACCCGTTCCACACAATGGACCAAGACCCAAAAAGAAGCGTAGAGTATAAAATTATATGGCAAAATATATAGGACCAAAAGACAGACTTAGTAGACGCGAAGGATTTGATCTTTTTGGTGCTGGCACGAAATTAACTAGATTAAATGTTCCTCCTGGAGTTCATGGTCCCAAAGGGACCAGGGGCTCATCCCAGTATGGAAAACAGCTCCGTGAGAAACAAAAAGTTAAAAGGCTTTATGGTGTTATAGAGAAACAATTTAGGAAATATGTTAACGAGGCATTGAAATCAAAAGGAAATACGGGAGAGGCTCTTTTGATTAGTCTAGAAAGGCGTCTTGATAATGTAGTCTATAGACTCGGATTAACACCCAGCAGGCCTGCTGCTCGACAAATTGTTTCACACAGACACGTTCTAGTTAATGGTAAGAAAGTTAATATTCCATCATATAGTGTTAAAATTGGGGATGTTGTTAGTTTTGATTCTAAAGCATCAAATATCCCTGAGATCAAGAAAGCTTTGGAGTTGAAGAATATTAAAATTCCGACATGGCTCGAAAGGAAAGCATTTGTGGGGAAAATTTCTGCCTTTCCAAAGCGGGAAGATATAGTAGAGCCAATAAGCGAGCAGGATATTGTTGAGTTCTACTCGAGGTAATAAAATAAATAATATTTTGATTAGTGTTTATGATTAGAACAAGAGACGTGCTTGACGCACGCCTACGATAAGAGTAGAATACCTAATCTGGTGTTAAAAATATGAACGAACCAACCTTTGAAATTAAAGAAGAAAAGAAAGAAACTAATTATGGGAGATTCGTGATTTCTCCTTTGGAGCAGGGATATGGCCTTACTGTTGGAAACGCATTAAGAAGGGTGCTTTTAATTTCTCTTTCAGGTACGGCAATAACTTCAGTTAAAATTGCGGGTGTTAAACATCAGTTCTCTACACTCTCTGGAATTAAAGAGGATATGGTTGAATTTATTCTTAATCTCAAAAAAGTTAGGTTTTCAGGCGAGACAGAAAAACCGGTTAAAGCAACTTTGGAAGTTGACAAACCGGGAGAATTTACGGCTAAGTCTATTAAAATTGGTGGAGGGATTGAAGTGGTAAATCCAGATTTGGTTTTAGGGACTGTTAATAAGGGTTCAAAGCTTTCAGCCGAAATGACTATTGAGAGTGGTTTTGGCTTTTCACCTGCAGAAGACCGACCTTCTGATACAATTGGTCTTATTCCTGTCGACGCATCTTTCTCTCCAGTAAAACGTGTAAGTTATAAAATCGAAGAGACTCGCGTTGGGCGTCTTACCAATTATGACAAACTACTTTTAGAAGTTTGGACGGATGGAACAATTGAGGTTGTGGATGCGATAAAAGATTCTGCAAAAATATTAATGAGCTATTTTTCTCAAATTGTTAACCCCAAAAAAGTTGAAAAGAAGGAAGAGGCGCCTAGAGATGAACTTGGTCTTACGGGAAAGCTTTCGGTTGAAGAAATTGGTCTCCCAACTAGGGTTGCAAACGCTCTTATAAAAGCTGGTTTTGAAACAGTTGAACAATTAGCTCATGCTAAAAAAGAAGATTTAGTGAAAGTAAGAAATCTTGGCGAAAAATCCCTCAAAATTGTAGCTGCTGCACTTGGGACAAAGGGCGTTGAATTCCCCGCCGCCATTAAGTAAAAATATGAACAAGAAAGTGTTCGGAAGAAAACTTTCCCGATCTCGTCCGACCAGGGAAGCATTGTTTGCCTCACTTATCGGATCCTTGATAAAGAATGGGAAGATAGAAACCACCCGCGCAAAAGCAAAGGCGGTTGTTCCTGGTGCGGAAAAGATAATAACTCTTGCCAAGAAAGGGGATCTTGCCTCACGAAGAAAAATCCTATCAAAACTTGATAATTCAAAAGAGGCATTTGGAATTTTGTTTACAAATGTTGTAACTGCTTTTTCTGAGAAAAACTCTGGTTTTACAAGAACAATTTCGCTTCCTAGGAGAGTTGGGGACAATACTGAAATGGTAAGATTGGAATGGACAGAAAAAGTTGAATACAAAAGCAATAAAAAAGAGGAAGGGTTTGTTAAAAAAGGGAAGGATAAAAAAGGAAGGAAAACAAAAGAAGGTAAAAGTATTAAGAAGGAGATTGAAGCCAAAAAATAATGAAAACATTTCAACCAAAAGCATCAGAAGTTAAAAGGGTTTGGCATCTTTTAGATGCCAAAGATGAAATATTGGGACGCATTTCCACAAAGATAGCCGATTTGTTAACAGGTAAAGGAAAGGTAACATTTAGCCGCCATATGGATTCTGGGGACTACGTTGTAGTAATAAATGCCGAGAAGATTGCGGTAACCGGAAGAAAAGCTTCACAAAAACTTTATAGAACCCACTCTGGTTACCCATCAGGGTATAAGGAAAAGACCTACAGCATGGTTATGAAAGATCACCCTGAGCGCATAGTTGAAGATGCTGTTTCGGGGATGATTCCCGACAATCGTCTTAAAAAAGGTAGAATGTTGAGGTTGAAAGTGGTGGTGGGTGATAAAAATCCATTTGAGTCCGAATTTAAAAAATAAATATGCCAAGAACAAAAAAAATTGATTACATATTTGCGGTAGGTAGAAGGAGGGAGAGTGTTGCTCGCGTTAGACTTTATCGCGGTAAAGCTGAAAATAGTGTGAACGCTATGCCGGCAACTAAATATTTTCCAGGGGAAATTGCTGCAAAAATAATGACAAAACCATTCGGTGCTACGGAAACTTCCGATAAATATTATTTTTCTGCTAAAGTTACAGGTGGAGGGAAAGAGGGCCAACTTAGCGCTCTGAGTTTGGGAATCTCCCGAACCCTGGTCAAAGTTTCTCCAGATAAAAATAAAGCGGTTTTAAAAAAGCTTGGTTTACTCACACGTGATTCTAGAATTAGACAAAGAAGAATGGTTGGTAAGGGTGGTAAGGCTAGGCGTGCAAAACAATCTCCAAAGAGGTAATCTTCGTTAAAAGGTTATATTTAAAACGTTTTCTTTGCAATCGTTCTTGAGGGTATAAACTCCAACAAATCTGTCTCCAATAGGGTTTCTGAAGACGGCTACTTTTATCAAGAATTTATCCATTCCAGCCAAAATATCATCTCTTGCCACAAAGTAAAAAGGAATATTTGTAGACAGGCAATCAAAAGAAAAAATCTCCTGCGTGGTTAATCTGGAGTCAAAATATAAAGGGAACACCTTTTTTGATCCATTAAAATACGCAAATACAGCGCTTTCGGGATTGCCGGCGTCAACTCTGACACCAACCACAACAGGTGTTTTTTCCGAGACTTTATGTATAAAAGAAATAGTCTGGGTTGTTGCATATCCGGATGTCCAATTGGTTACATATTCACTTTCTTGAGAATATGAGGTTACTTTGTTTAGTAAATAAAAGTAACTTGGTGGATTTAATAATAAAACAACACTTAAACTTGCGGGAATAATAATTGAGACGATAAATAATATTTTTTCTAGAAGTATTTTTTTAATCTTAAGTTGATCAAAACCATGAGCTGCCAATATAGTTATTGGAAACAGAAATGCTACCAAATATCTCGGACTAACGTTTATTGAAAAAATAAGTATAAGTGCAATAGAGAGAATATAAAAAGCTAATATTATTCTCTGTCTACTCTCTTTACATGACAGCGAACCAACGATGGTTAGTAGAAATATCGGTAGAAAAAGATACCAAAAAGGAATCATAAATATTCCTTTTAGGTTTTGAATCCAGGCAGAGATAGGAAATGACAAAATTTGTCTAAAGTCCATCATAAACCTACTCCCTGAAGAGGCCGCTGCCCAAAAGTTTTTTTGGAAATACAGGGGTGTAAGTACCAGTTGACTTACAGCTAGACTTAGAAAAAGGTTAGGACTGAACTTGTACCCTCTTTTGGTAATATGTAAAAAAATGTAGATTATAGCTTCTGCTAGAAAGAAGACTAAAACACTTTGTTTAATAAATATTCCCAATCCCCAAATTACCCCAAGAATTATTGCATTTTTGATCCCAGGCTTTCCGATGAAATCCAAAAAATAATAAAGGCTCCAAACACCAATCATCGTAACAGCACTTTCCATCAATGCTTGCCTATCAAAGAAAACAAATAAAGGGATAATCGTGTAGTAAATGCCTGCAAGTGTTGCAACTTTTTTTCCGAAATATCTTTTGCTTAATTTATAAATTCCAAAAAGAGTTAAAAACCCAGTAATTACTGACACAAATCTTCCTGCAAAAAGCGGGTCGGAAATAAATTTATGAAATATTCCAAATACCCACATTAGAAACGGTGGTTTGCCGTCGAAAAGAGAGTAAAAAGCAAGACCTTTTCCATTAATTTCTTTAAAACCCCAATCAATATAAATTGATTCGTCGTTAAAAATCGGTAGTTTAAGGAGATTAATTAGTCTGGTTGCTAGATATATAACAGAAAGAAGAAAAAAAGGTTTATTGATAAGGAATTTAATCTTCCTGAGCATATCTTATTGTATATCACGCAAAACCCATTCGGGTTGAGCAAAGCTTTTCATATATATAAACATCTTCTCTATTTTTATCAAAGTGTTTTTCTGGTAAGTCAGTCGTATAGCAAGACCCTTTTTTGTTTCCTCGCTCCAAGGCTGATCAAAAACAAAATTGCCGAGAGAATAAAAAATTGGTTTGCCATCAATGGTATCAATATCCTGTATCCAGTGGGGGTGGCTTCCAGATATAACATCTGCACCCGCCCTGATTAGTTCTGTCGCAATTGATTTTTGTGAAAGTGTGGGGGTTGAAGTATATTCGTTTCCCCAATGCACCATCACTATTAAAACGTCAACTTGTTTCTTAGAATTATTGATTAATAGATAATCAATATCTTTTGGCTTTTGGCTTACAAAATCAAAACCCAGGAAACCAAACCTAATTCCTTCGACCTCTTTGATTACCAAATTATTTAAACCCACATAATCAAATTTCTCAGCTGTTAAATAATTTTGGGTTTGATCAAGGCCATCCTGTCCATAATTTTTTGTATGATTATTGGCAATATTGAGAATACTTATGTCTGCAAATTTAAGCCCAGAAAGCATTTTGGGATCAGCGCAAAATATCATTCCAGAATCTCTTGTGGGACAATTTTTTATGATTGGGGTTTCTAGATTTCCAATAACGATATCTGCAGACCGGAGGAGGGTGGCGACGTTTCTGAAGGGATATGTTGGATCGTTTTTGGACAGGCTTTCTTTCATAACACTTCTTCCAAGCATTATGTCTCCGGTTAGAATTATCGATGTTTCAGGTTTCATCGTGTTTTTCAGAAAATTAAATGTAGGAAAACCCATGTTTAATGGAGGATCGTTGGTGCTTTTAGGGATTAGAAGTGTAATTCCTAATATAAATACTGCCAAAATAAGCGAAAGAACAAGTTTTTTGAGCATCCGGTTGCTTCATCAACATAACCGACATACACTTTTTTATGTCGGGGTGCTGAGAATTGAACTCAGTTCAGACGCACCCCATGCGCCTATTCTACCGGTGAACTACACCCCGTAGATAGTATTTTACCACGAGGCTACGACAAAGCCGAGTAGGAATAATCACACTCTTGACTTCGGGTTTTATTTGCAGAATAATGATTTGTGGCAAGAATAAAAAAGATCTACTACAACAAGCTTGTAAGAGATAAAATCCCTCAAATAATTGGAAAATCAGGTGGAACGGCTGAGTTTAAAAAATTGAATTTGAAAGAGTTTCAAAAAGAACTTTTTCTGAAAGTTGGAGAAGAGGCAAGTGCACTACCTTTTGTCAAAACCAAAAGTGAAATAATTAGTGAGCTGGCAGATATTTTTGCTGTTACAGACGAAATTATGAAGCTCAAAAAAATTAAGACATCTGATATAAAAAATGCGATGAAAGCGAATTTTGTCAAAAAAGGTGGTTTTGAAAAGAGGTTGTTTTTAGTTTGGTCACAAGATACGGGTTATAGAACGAATGAACGAAGAAATTCGAAAAGGAAATAATTTCCCCATTGAATTATTTTAACTAGCGTTGTAAAAGATAAAAGCGATGTCAAAGTCAAAAAAATCTGAAATTGAAGTACCTGTAAAACAAGAAGGTGGAGCTGCTAAACTCCAAGCCATAAGGCTTGCAATGGATCAGATTGAAAAACAGTATGGTAAAGGCTCCATAATGCGTTTGGGTGAACGTACTGATGCTCAGCGAAAAGTTGATGTTATTCCAACTGGCTCTATTGCTTTAGACTTGTCACTCGGTGTAGGAGGGCTTCCCAGAGGCCGTATAATCGAAATTTACGGGCCAGAAGCCTCAGGAAAGACTACCTTAGCCCTTTCTGTCATTGCGGAAGCCCAGAAGCATGGTGGGCAGTGTGCGTTTGTTGATGCAGAGCATGCTTTAGATCCAACACGCGCTGAAATAATTGGGGTTAACCTTGATGATCTTCTCCTTTCCCAGCCCGACACGGGAGAGCAGGCACTTGAGATTACAGAAACTCTTATACGATCAGGTGCTTTAGATGTTGTTGTTGTTGATTCTGTTGCGGCCCTTGTTCCTCGGGCTGAGCTTGAAGGCGAAATGGGAGACGCTGTTATGGGAATGCAGGCCAGACTCATGAGTCAAGCTTTAAGAAAGTTGACAGGAGCTATTTCTAAAAGCAAAACAGTTCTAATTTTTACCAATCAACTTAGACAAAAAATCGGAGTTATGTTTGGAAATCCTGAAACAACGCCAGGAGGGCTGGCTCTCAAATTTTATTCGTCAGTACGGATTGACGTCAGAAGAATTGAAATTCTTAAAGAGGGAGAACAGGTTATAGGGGTAAGAACCCGTGCCAGAATTGTTAAAAATAAAGTTGCCCCTCCCTTGAAAGTTGCAGAGTTTGATATTATGAACGATGAGGGAATTAGCCGTGCAGGAGGCCTTTTGGACGTTGGGGTTGAACTGGAAATTATTGGCAAAAGCGGATCTTTTTTCAATTATGAAGGTAAAGCAATTGCTCAAGGTAGGGAAGCGGCAAAAGCCTACATTAGAGAAAATGTTAAATTTGCAGGTGAAATTGAAAAGAGAATTCGTGAGATAGCAGCTTCCGGAAAAAAATTACCAAAAGAAATTGGTGAAACTGACAGCAAAGAATAATCATGCCCCTTGTGACCCTACTTAAGCCTCAAAAAAATGGCAAAAGAGTGAATGTGTATTTAGACGGAGTTTTTGGTTTCGGAATCGACCTAGATAACTTGGTTATGTCGCACATTAAAATAGGAATGGAATTAACTGACGAGGAGATTGAGAAAATTGTTAGAAAGGCCGAATTTCAAAAAGTTTTAGACAGACTCATCAGATTTGCAAGTATCCGACCCCGATCAGAAAGGGAAATTGGCGATTATTTGAAGAGAAAAAAAGTTCATGAAAGTCTTTTTATTGATTTAATAGAGAAACTTAGACATTTTGATCTATTAGACGATTCTAAATTTGCAAAATGGTGGGTAGATCAACGCCTTGCTTTCAAAAAGATTTCCTTGAGAGTATTAAAATTAGAGCTGGGGAAAAAAGGAATTGATAAAAATACTATCGACGATGTTTTAGCCAACACACCTATCGATGAGGAAAAAACGGCAAAGGAACTTTTGGAAAAAAGATTCTATAAATGGGAAAAATTAGAACCAAAACTTGCAAAACAAAAAAAGTTCCAATATTTGGCAAGTAAAGGATTTTCTTGGGAAGTGATCGAAAAAGTAGTCTTAAAAAAGTAGATTTCGCTTGTTACCCCAATAGCTTCGTGTTAAAATATACTTCAGAGTCAAAGAATATGGTTGAAAGAACTCAAATTATAACTTCTTTTGCCACAGGCCTTAGTTAAGAGACCTGACTTTTCTTTGATTAAATAAATATGAATACACGCGATGAGTATGTAGAAAAATTAGCCAAAGTGGCGAAAATGACCCCAGATGAGGCAAAAAAGGTGCTCTTGGATGAAATCCAGAAAGAGTTGACGGGGGAAGTTGCCAAAAAAATTCGGGCTGCTGAGGAAAAGATCAAGGAGGAATCTCACGAGAAGGCAAAGGAGATTCTTCTTGATGCAATGAAGCAAGGAGCAACTGCCTATACTGCCGAGTACACAGTTTCTTCTGTAACTGTTCCCAATGAAGATGTTAAAGGTCGGATTATTGGTGCAGGAGGTAGAAACATCAGAACTTTCGAAAAAGAGGCTGGGGTTGAGATAGAAATAGACGAAACAAATGAGATTAGACTTTCTTCATTTGATTCTGTTAGGCGTGAAATTGCCAAACGGGCTTTAGAAATATTAATAAAAGATGCCAGAATTCAGCCTTCCAGAATAGAGGAAGTGGTTCATCAAGTTAAGACTCAAATGGAAGAAGTGCTTTTGGAAGAAGGAAAAAAAATTACCCACGAGTGTGGTGTTTATAACCTTCCGGTTGAGTTGATGCGTATGATGGGACGGTTTAAATTCAGGACTTCCTATGGTCAGAATTTAGGAATTCACACAATTGAAGAAACAAAAATGGGTGTTGCGATTGCTCAGGAAATTGGGGCAAACGCTGATATTGTAAGACTTGGATGTTTACTTCATGACATCGGTAAGGTTGTAACAAACGAGGACGGAAATCACATTGATCTTGGGGTAAGTTTACTTAAAAAATACAGTATTCCTAAGGAGGTCATATCTTGTGTAGCCGAACATCATGAAGACCGTCCTTTTTCTAGCAACGAGAGTGTAATAGTTTGGATGGCTGATGCAATTTCAGGTAGTCGTCCGGGTGCTCGCTATGAGCCTCACGAAGATTACATCAAAAGAATGGATGTAATTGAGGAAATTGCAAAAGGTTTTCCAGGAGTAGATATTGCGTATGCATTTCAGGCGGGACGAGATGTTCGTGTTATAGTCAATCCAGACGAAGTAGATGATGACAAACTTACTGTTTTGGCCCGTGATATAGCCAATAAGTTGGAAAAAGAGGCAGAATATGCTGGGCAAATAAAAGTTTCAGTGATCCGTGAAGTGAGGGCAACAGAAACAACGTCGGCTAAATAAATAATTTCTTGACATTTATTAAAACTTGCCGTATTCTTGAGGCGATATGACAAAAACAGAACTTCTTGATCAGGTTGCAAGAAAAGCCCACCTAACCAAAAAGGCTGCAGAAGAAGCCATTGATGTTTTTCTTGATGAACTTGGCCGTGTTCTTAGTAAAGGTGAGAAGGTAGTTCTTTCAGGATTTGGTACTTTTAGGGTTATTTCGATGAAGGGCAAGACAGTTAGAATTCCCAAAACAGATAAAATGGTTACGATTAAGACTCACAGACTTCCCAGATTTACTCCAGGTAAAAAATTAAAAAGACAGGTTAGTAAGTAATTATTAATTTATAATTATTGGATGGTATACTCTAGCTATGGACCGTGCGATTATTGTCGATGGTTTGGTCAAAAATTTTGAGGTTACAGAAAAAGAACCAGGTTTATCCGGTGCCTTTAAATCATTATTTTCTCCAAAGAAGAAAACTGTTCATGCTCTTCGTGGTATCTCTTTTGCAATTCAACCGGGGGAGCTTGTGGGTTTTATTGGACCAAATGGCGCCGGAAAGACAACAACATTAAAAAGTTTGTCTGGACTTTTATATCCTACCTCAGGTTTTGTTGAAGTATTGGAATTTGATCCTTGGAATAGAAACCCTGAATTTTTAAAACAAATATCGTTAGTGATGGGTCAAAAAAATCAACTTTGGTGGGATCTTCCGGCAATTGAAACTTTTGAGTTAAATCGTGCGATTTATGATCTTCCCAGGCGTACCTATAATGAAAACTTGAGGGAACTGGTTGAGCTTTTAGAGATAGAAAAATTATTAAATATTCCGGTTCGTAAATTGTCTTTAGGTCAGCGGATGAGAATGGAACTAACCGCTGCATTACTTCATAAACCCAAGGTTTTATTTTTAGACGAACCAACCATAGGTTTAGATATTATTGCTCAGCAAAAAATTCGCGATTTTGTATACGATTATAATTTGAAATCTGGAGCAACAATTCTTTTAACGTCGCACAACATGGATGATTTAGTCAATCTAGCAAGACGTGTGATTATTATAAACAATGGCAGAATTCTTTATGATGGGGCGTTTGAAAAATTAATTTCGGATTATGCTCCTAATAAGATTATTAAAGCAAGATTGTCAAATGAAAAAAATATTTCAGATTTAGAAAAAATTGGAAAAGTTAAAAAAATATCATTACCCGAAGTGGTTATATCCGTTCCACGTTCAACAGCAGCAATCGCAGCTTCCGAACTTCTTCAAAATTTTCCAGTAGACGATCTTACGATAGAAGAGATACCCATAGAAGAAATAATTAGAAAAGCGTTCAAGGGCAAGTCTCAAAAATGAGAAAATATTTAACTATCTTCAGAATTTCTATTGAAGAAGAATTCGCCTACAGATTAAACTTCATCCTTTGGAGAGTCAGAAATGTATTACAGATATTTTTGACATATTTTCTTTGGAGTACTGTTTATTCTGATTCCACAAGAGAAATATTTGGATATAATCGAACGAAAATTTTGACATATGTTTTTGGAATAATGGTTGTTAGGGCACTTGTCTTTTCTGCCAGAGCAATGGATGTTAGTAATGATGTGGCAAATGGAGACCTTTCCAATTATTTGCTAAAACCAATAAAATACATTAAGTATTGGTTCACAAGAGATCTGGCAAGTAAAACACTAAATCTTATTTTTTCTATTTTTGAGTTTTTATTACTTTTCATTATTTTAAAACCCCCTTTGTTTTTACAAACAAATTTATTCTTATTATTAGCATTTATTTTAAGTATTGTTTTGGCGATTCTAATATATTTCTTGATACTTTTTCTTTTGAGCTCGATACCGTTTTGGGTCCCAGAAATCGGTTGGGGATCACATTTTCTTGTGACTGTAGTGATTGCAGAATCTTTATCAGGGTCTCTTTTTCCAATAAATATTCTGCCACAATTGTTACAATCAATTGTTATGACAACACCCTTTCCTTATTTGATATATTTTCCTGTTGAAGTTTATTTGGGTAACATTACAAGTTGGGCGTTGGTCGGTGGTTTGATTGTTGCTGCAGCATGGGTTGGTATTTTGTGGTTTACCCTTAATATTGTTTGGCAGAAAGGACTAAAGGTATACCAATCAATCGGAAGATAAAAACAGCAAATTAATGCAAATCGGCTTATGTGAAATCACTAAAAAAGTTTATGAAAAAAGTAAAGAAATATTTCAAAATCTGGTGGATGATGAGCGTTAACTCTTTTTCAGTTGTTTTGGGACAAAAACTTGCGCTTACAATGTTTCTGATTGGTAAAATTTTTCGTTTCACCTTTTTCTTTTTGTTTCTTTTTTTTCTTTTAAAAGGAACAGGAAACCTTTTGGGATATTCTGCAAATCAAATAATATTTTTTTATTTAACATTTAACATTATCGATGTTGTTACCCAGTTTTTATTTAGGCAGGTGTATAGTTTTAGGCCGATGATTATTAATGGAGATTTTGATCTCGTTTTGGTTAAACCAATCAATTCCCTTTTCCGTGTTCTTTTGGGTGGAGCTGATATAGTTGATTTAATTACAATTCCACCACTCTTTGTTCTAGTAATTTATTATGGATCAACACTCCTTCCGTCGTTATCGGGAATTGTTGTTTATCTAGTATTACTTTTTAATGGATTTTTGATAGCAACCGCGTTTTATATTGCCATATTATCATTTGCAATTGTTACTTTAGAAGTCGACCATGCCGTTATGATTTATAGAGATCTGACTAATTTAGGTAAGCTTCCGGTAGACATTTATAAGAAACCCTTAAGGGGAATATTGACATACATCATTCCAGTTGGAGTAATGATGACCTTGCCAGGAAAAGCAATTGTCGGACTTGCAACGACCGGTGGAATTGTTGTTGCAATCTTGTTGGGTATTTTAATGATGTATCTTTCTTTAAAGTTTTGGAACTTTGCTTTGACTAAGTATACTAGTGCCAGCAGTTAATCAATGAACAAATTACTTGTTATCTGCGGACCAACCGCGACCGGGAAAACCCAGTTAGCTGTCTCTCTTGCCAAAAAATTTAATGGTGAGATAGTTTCCGCCGATTCGCGCCAGGTTTATAAATGTTTAGACATTGGTACGGGTAAGGATTTACCGAAAGGAGCAAAACTAAAGTATCTATGGATTAAGAAGATCGGATTTTATGAGATTAGAGGTGTAAAAGTTTGGGGGTATGATCTTGCAGACCCAAGACACAGTTTCAATGTTTCGCAATATTTGAGATTTGCTGATAGGATAATTATAGATATTATTAAAAGAGGAAAATTACCGATATTAGTAGGTGGTACAGGGCTTTACATAAAAGGAGTTATAGATGGTATACCAACGGCAGAAATTCCAAAAAACAACCGTTTGAGAAGGAATTTAGACGAAAAAAGTCCAGCAGATCTCTTTGACATGCTCGCTCAAATTGATTCAATAAAAGCAGCAGGAATGAATTTTTCAGACAAAAAAAACCCGAGGCGTCTTATGCGTGCAATAGAGGTCGCTACCTGGCAAATAAGCCATAATTTAAAAGAGTTAAATGTTATAAAGAAAAAAAACTATTTTGATGTGTTGCAAATTGGGCTTTTCGCTAACGATAAATATTTATTTAAAAAAATTAATCAAAGAGTTTCTGAGAGATTTAAAGAACGTCTTAAAAATGAAATTGCAGATCTTTTAAAAAATCACGTTGATTGGAATATGCAGTCTATGAGTTCGATTGGCTATAGTCAATGGAAAGATTTTTTTGAAGGTAACAAATCTGAAAAAAGTGTGATAGAGACTTGGGAAAACGAAGAAAAAAAATATGTCAAACGTCAAATGATTTGGTTTAAGAAAGATAAAAGGATCAGCTGGTTTAACATTGCTGATTCAGATTATCCCGAAAATGTGGAAAAAATAGTTAAAAAATGGCATAATATCATCGATGCATAAAAAAATTGATATTTCTCACAGAACTATTATTTTTACGGTTCTCTTACTTCTAGGGCTTTATTTTTTGTATTTTATACGCGGGATTCTATTAATGCTTTTTGTATCATTTTTATTGATGACGATTTTAGATCCACTTGTCAATTTGCTGACGAGACTCAGGATACATAGAAATTTATCTATCCTTATTACATATATATTGGTTATCGGTGTGTTTGGTGGAACGATTGCGTTGATCGTACCAGTTTTAGTTCAACAGACAACTAGTTTTGTTAGCGCTTTACCTGCGTACCTATCAAATATTGGTATAGATACATCACTGACAAATGGCCTCTTGGGTGGAATGTTGCAACAGATAGGTGGTGTATTAGATTTTACGTTCTCGGTTTTCTCAAATCTTTTTTCTGTCATTACTGTTTTGGTTTTTACTTTTTATATGCTTGTGGGTTATTCTGGAGTGCGCAGCCAAATATCATCTCTTCTTGGAGATGCCAGGGGTCAGAAAGTAACAAAGCTGATAATTGCCATCGAAGAGCATTTAGGTAGATGGTCAAGGGGACAGCTTCTTTTAATGCTTTCTGTCGCAATAGGAAATTATTTGGGATATGTTTTGTTAAAGATTCCATTTGCTCTGCCACTTGCTGTTCTAACGGGGATATTAGAAATTGTTCCAACATTAGGTCCGATTGTTTCCGCGATTCCAGCTGTTCTTATTGGTTTTGGTATTTCTCCATTGACTGGAATTGGTGCTGCAGCAGTTGGTTTTTTGGTAAACCAACTTGAAAATTATGTTTTAGTTCCTAAAATTATGCAAAAATCTACCGGTGTTTCACCTCTAATGATTCTTATATCAATTGCAATTTGTGCCAGATTGGCAGGTGTTATGGGTGTGATAATTGCTGTTCCTTTTGTTATAACCCTTCAAGTAATTTTGAAAGAGTATCTAGGGAAGGCGTAAATATTTTTTTCCACTAAAAAACCGCCTCTTGGCGGTTTTCTAGTCTCTGGAGATTAGTAAGCCAGGTTCTGTTTCTCGATGATCATCCATCTGACGCCCTCGAACCTCGGGACTTGGGAAAGCACCTCAAACGTCCCTTTCGGAGGTTGCAGCGGGGAGGATTGCCCCTTTTCACTCGTTTCCCTCTACCTTTAGGGTAGAAGAATCGACATAGTCTCTGTGGCTCGACTGGCCAAACTTAAGAATTACTTTAAGTCTGTCCCGAGTTTACACTCGGCACCCTGCTTTCTGCTGCCTGGACTTTCCTCTATATAAAAGTAAGACTTAAATACAGCGATCATCCTTTCTCCAGAGTGAGGCTATTATATCATTTTTGGAAGGCGTTTTCAGAATTTAATTAACCAGAGTGCCAATATTTTCTCCTTTAAGAATATTTTCAAGTTTGGATAATTTATTGATATTAAAGACAATGATTGGCATACAATGTTTTTGACATATTGCAAATGCTGTCGCGTCCATTACTCCCATATGTTTTTCAAGTGCTTCTTGGTAACAAATCTTTTTATATAATTTTGCATTTTTATTGTTTTTAGGGTCTTTGGAGTAAATTCCATCAATGGGTGAAGCCTTTAAAATTACATCACAATGGAGTTCTACGGCCCTTAGTGCCGCACCTGAATCTGTGGTAAAAAAAGGATGTCCAGTTCCTGCTGTCAAGATAACTATACGCCCTTTTTCTAAATGTCTAATTGCACGACGTCTGATATACGGTTCGGCAACTGAATTGATTTCAAAAGCAGTCATCATTCGTGTTGGTGCGCCAAGGCGTTCAAGTGCTTCCTGTAAGGCCATTCCATTAATCACCGTTGCAAGCATTCCCATGTAGTCGGCTGTAGCCTGGTCGACATTTGTTGCGCGTTCTCGACCACGAAATATATTTCCACCACCAACAACAATTGAAAGATCCACTTTTGTTTTTTTCCAAATTTGTATTAATTGTGAGGCAATTTTTTCGTAGGCAACGAAATTTATTCCTTTATTGTCTTTTTCTGCAAATAACTCTCCGGTAAGTTTTAGAAGAACCCTTTTATACTTTAATTTACCGGTTTTCACTTGTTGATATTTTAACATATTATAAAACACTTGACTTCATATTAGTAAATGCTAATATATTCATATGAAGTCTAATGTTGTTGCCTCTTTTGCAAATACTACTCGCCTTAAAATTTTAGTTTGTTTGGGCGAAAGCGATAAAAATGTAACGCAATTAATTGAAAACTGCGGTTTAAGCCAATCTGCCGTATCTCAGCATTTAGAAAAACTTCGAAAGTCAAAATTAGTTTTGTCTCGTAGAACGGGAAAAGAAATTGTATATAAATTAACCAATAAAAAGATTATAAAAGTTGCTAGAAATCTAATTAGTTTGGCGAAGGAGGTGGATGATTAATGGAAGTTAAAAAAGTCAAAGTATATTCGACAATGGCATGTCCATATTGTCGAATGGAGAAGTCTTGGCTTGAAGCAAAAGAAGTTGAACACGAGGTTGTTTATGTTGACAAAGATCAATCTGAAGCTGTCAATATGGTTCGAAAAACAGGTCAAATGGGGGTACCTGTAACTGAAATTGAATTCGATAATGGGGATTCAAAGTACATAATCGGCTTTGATATTCCCAGTTTGACAGAAGCATTGGAGGTGAAAAATAAATGAAAAAAGTTCAAAATGAAAGTCCATTTGATAGAATAGTTAGAATCATTTTTGGATTCGGCATATTTATTCTTTCTTTGAGCATGACTGGAGGAATCAGAAATATAGTTACGATAATAGCCTTAGTTCTGGTGATTACAGGAATTACTGGTTTTTGTGCAATTTATAGAATCTTCAGCATTAGTACTTTGAAGAAATAATCATAATCTGTATTCAAGCTCGAACACATGTCTGAGAAGAATTTAATCCGAATACATGGTATAATGACACATCTAGCTTATATTTAACTGTTAGGAAAAACTTCTAACTTTAAGCTCGACAATATGAATAAACGACTTTTTGTTGCCGGCTTGCCTTTTTCAACAACGGAAGAAGAATTAAAAACTCTGTTTACCGATTTTGGTGTTGTTGTTTCTACAAAAATTATTACAGACAGAGATACTGGAAGTTCAAAGGGTTTTGGTTTTGTGGAGATGGAAACCCCAGAAGAGGCGTATGGTGCAATTGAAAAACTTAATAACAGTGACTTTGGTGGGAGAAAAATTGCCGTAGCTGAGGCTAAGCCGATGGAGGAAAGAAACAGTAGACTGCAAAGCGGCGGTTTTGGTAGAAGAGAAAATTTTGGTAGACGCGAAGGTGGGCGTGGAAATTTTGGAAGAAGTAGTGGTAAAGCTGGTCATAGACCGGGAAGAGGGAGGTTGTCACGATGAGTGTGTGTCCACGCTGTGGAAAGCAAAGAATAACAGTCTCTTCACACGAAGAGGTTGTGTCAAAATCAAAGATAACCTATACAGAAACCGTTTGTCCTGACCCAGAATGTCAAAAAATGGTTGAAAAAGGGCTTCGTAATGATGAAAAAAAGAGAGCTGTTCTTAAAGACGAACAAGAGAAAAGGGCACTCCAAAGATTAGCGGAAAAGAAAAACTCCTAACATTTATTTAGTTTTCAAACTGGTATAAGATGTATTTATGAAGTTTTGGAAGCAAGGCTTTACTCTTGTGGAGGTCTTGGTAGTAGTAGTTTTAGTTGGTATTTTGATTATTTTTTCCCTATTAAATGTGCCTGCCCAAATTGCCAGGGCAAGAGATGCACAAAGAAAAGGGGATATAGATAGAGTCGGTAAATTCATTGAAGACTATTATGATGACACGGGTTGTTACCCTATCTCGATACCTTCTTGTGGAAACTCTTTTTATTTTGAGGATAAAGTGTATCTTTATGATTTACCTTGCGATCCAAGGTCAAGGCTGTCATATGTTTACGTTAGCGAAATAAACTCTTGCCCCAGCTGGTATCAGTTATATGGAAATTTGGAAAATTCTCAGGATACAATTATAGATAAACTTGGGTGTAGAAATGGGTGTGGCCCAAAATGTCAATTTAATTATGGAATATCTAGCTCAAATATAAGGCTAAATCCGTTTTGTGAAGAGACATTACCAATCTCCACAGATACACCTTCAACCTCTCCAATTCCAACCACAACACCTGAACCCATCAAACTTCAATATGTTTGTGCACCGGGAGGAGGATGTGAAGCATTTGTTGCACCTGAACTTTCAGGTTGCCCCGACATATATTTGGACGATCCAACTTGTCAGGGACAGTGTAGTGTTCCTAAAAACCGTTGCCACGATTCTAGGGGAAAGACAAACTAGAAACATCTTCGTTATTTAAAAGCAAAATTCTGTTAAAATACGCTATGAAATTGATTGTACAAAGAGTTGAGAAAGCTGAAGTGATCAGAATTTCAGACAATGAAACCTTGGGTAAGATCGATCAGGGTCTTTTTGTTTTAGTTGGATTTAAGAGAGGGGACACTAAAAAGGATGTTAATTGTTTGGCTGAAAAATTAACAAAACTCAGAATAATGAAAGATGGGGAAAAGAAAATGAATCTTTCTGTTAAAGATGTAGGAGGAAGCCTTTTGATAGTTTCCCAGTTCACATTATATGCAGATACTAAAGACGGAAATCGTCCAAGCTTTATTTATGCTGAAGATCCGGTAAAAGCAAAAGAGCTTTACGAACTCTTTGTAAATAAATTAAGAGAATATAGGGTTAAGGTAGAAACGGGGATTTTTGGAGATTATATGCAGATAAAAGCAATAATGGATGGTCCGGTAACAATTATTTATTAAATAATTGTCTTTTAATAAATACAGAAATCGTTCTTCAATGATCTAGAAGACCATGTTTATCCAAGAATTCCAACAATTTTTTCTTAGAAGCAAACTGTCTACCAATAGATACAAATAGCTTATTAATATCCGGCCAGTATTTTTTTGGGAGAATTTTAATTAGTTCATTTTCTGTTTTTTCTGGGGTGTTGGTATTTACCCAGCCTAAAAGGTTACTGATCCTATGAACATGGGTATCAACAGCAATGGCAGGAATTCCGAAAGCCCTGTTTAGAACTAAATTTGCAGTCTTTATTCCGACACCAGGCAAAGTGATTAATTCTTTTTGTGTTTTTGGGATTTTGCCATCAAACTTTTCTAGAACAATTTTACTCAACTTTAGAAGATGTCTGGCTTTTGTCTTGTAAAAGCCAACAGGGTAAATCAGCTTTTCAATTTCTGGTACAGACATTTGGTTTAATTTGTTTATATTAGGAGCCTTGGTAAACAGATGTTTTGCTGCAATTACGGTTACATTATCTTTTGTTCTAGCAGACATTAAAGTGGAAATTAAGGTTCTATAGGGATCGTTACCAAAAATTTCCAAGGGCACTAAAACATAATGCTTTTTAAAAACTTGGAATACTTTACTGAAGTTCATGTTATCTTTTAACACAAAAGGGACCGGTCGTGCCGGTGCCCTTTTGTGTTAAACGTTTAAAATCAAAGGTTTATTTTCCTCCGATCTTGAACATTGTTGTGCCACATACCTCACAGACTGCCTTGGTGGCTTTCTTACCATTTTTCATGGTAACGTCTTGTGCTTCTTTTCCTTCTCTCTTGGCACGACATTTTACGCAATACATCATCGATTCGTTCACCCCCTTCCTTAGGACAGATAGTTACTATCTTCTATTTTGGTACTAGTTTGTTATTAGTAATTTTACTGAATACTAAACTTGTTCCAGGCTAAGTATACCATTAGCTCTAGAATTAAGATGAGGCTGATATGCATTAGGCTTCGAATAATACCCTTTTTAGTGATATTGTCAGCTTCGGCTTGTGCCAAAGAATCGGCGTTTTTTCCATGCCTATTCGAGGCTAATGAAGTTTTTTTGTCGAAGTTGGATTCCCTCTTGACATAACTCGTTTTTCCTTCATTTGGAGCCCAAGAAACCAGAAAACCGTAATGTGGTTTTTCTTTCTTTTTTCGGTTACGTATTCCTGCCATAACTTTAATCTATATCTTCTTGACACCAACTTTTCAAGATGTAAAAATGACGAAGCCTTTTTGTGTGATTCAATGCAAAACCTAAGTTTTTACATCTTTATTATAGTTGGGGTATGGCTTTTAACATTAAGCATCTTATTGCTCCGTTTTTTAATGTTTTATAAAAGGCTTACGGAAGGGGTTGAAATTGGGGATATTAAGAAAGTTTTAGATAAAATACTACTTCGGGGTGACAGAAATACAAAAAGTATTAAAGAAATTATTCGTCGGTTGGATATAATCGACGAGAATGACAAACGACATATTCAAAAAGTTGGCCTTGTTAGGTTCAATCCTTTTAGCGAACTTGGTGGTGATCATAGCTTTTGTTTGGCAATATTAGACGACAGAGACACGGGGGTTGTTATTACAGGTTTACATACAAGGGAAAGAACGAGGGTGTATATGAAAGATGTCAAGAATGGTAAAAGTGACTTTGAACTTTCTAGTGAAGAAAGGAGGGCTGTATCCAATGCCCAAAAGAGTAAATAAATGATACAATTAAAAATGCATTGTGTTGTTAAAGAATTATGAAAAAATATAATTTTAGAAATATTTTTAGTTCAAAAAAAACTGTTGTAATTATGAGTTTTGTCGGCCTTTTTTTAATCTCAATAGGTATCTCGTTGGTTGTTTTTTATTATCTATCTCCAAAGGGTGTATCCAATCTTTTGGCTGGGGTTGGTAAAAAAACAAAATTGAATATTGACCTCCCCAAAACTGAGGAGTGCCCAATAAATGGAGAGATGTTTACTGAGCCTGAAAGTGAAGTTTGGAGCACCCGCCGTCCCATTGCAGCAATTATTGAAAATCATCTTGACGCAAGACCTGAGTCCGGTCTTTCCCGTGCGGATGTTGTCTATGAGGCTGTCGCTGAGGGTGGTATAACTAGATTTGTTGTTGTGTTTTATTGTGGTGCAGCAGCCGAGGATGTAAAAGCGGCTCCCATAAGAAGTGCTAGGGTCTATTTTATGAATATGGCTGCGGGTTATGGAAAAGATCCGATATTTCTTCATCAAGGGGAAGCAAATAATATTTGTAGCACATGTCCTGGTGGTGTGAAGCCTTCATCACAAATTAATCCCCAAGTGAATGCCTTAACACTGTTTGAAAAACTGGGTTGGAATGGTGGGTCTTTGGGTAACAATCTCGATGGTGGTTATAACATCGGATATCCAATAGTGGTGCGTGATCAATATCGTCTTGATAGCAATAACCCCGCAGCATGGGAACATTCTGTTGTTGCCGATCTTGATTTAGTTTGGCAGGAAGCTGGTAAGCGTGGTTTTAACTATGAAGATGAAGATGGTGTCCCCTGGACTGAAGGTTTCAATAAATGGCTTTTTCAGGATAGCAAGGCATCAGAATCTCCCACAGCTTTTGATATAAAGTTTGATTTTTGGGAAAGCATGCCAGGTTATGACGTTGAGTGGAAATATGATTCAACTACAAATTCATACATGAGATTTAATGGAGGGTCGGCACACATTGATTGGGAATTTGATAAGCCACAACTTTCTGCAAAAAATGTCGTCATTATGTATGCAAAGGAAACAGGTCCTTTAGATACTGAACATCACATGTTTTATCAAGTTATTGGTACAGGAAAAGCACTTATTTTTCAGAATGGGCAAGTGACTGTCGGAACCTGGAAAAAAGACTCAGCGCTTGACAGAGAGGTTTTTTATGATACAAATGGAAAAGAGATAGAAATGGTTCGGGGTAAAACTTGGATCGAAATTATACCGGCCCAGAATACAGTAAGTTATTAGGTGTCACCTGCTCCAAAAATAGATGGTAAATTTAGCTGACATTATTACTTCAAAAGTAAGGATAAAAATTTTGGAGCTTTTCTTCTCCAATTTAAAGGAGTCTTATCATGTTAGAGGAATTGTTAGAGAAATAAATGAAGAGATTAATGCTGTTAGGCGCGAACTTTCCAAACTGGAAAAGGCTGGTGTATTACGAAAAGAACCACGTGGGAATAGGATTTATTTTTCAGTAAGACCTGAATATCTTCTTTTTGACGACATGACCTCAATGGTGGCTAAAACCACGGGTTTGGGAAAAATAATTATTGAAAATAAAAATAAAATTGGAAGAGTCTCATTTGTAATGTTTTCAGGTAAATTTGTAAGACATAAAGAGCACAAACGAGAAGATGATGTAGATATTTTAGTAGTTGGTGAAATAGTTTTACCCGAATTGGCTACTGTTGTTCGGGCCGAAGAAACTTCCAGGAGTGAGGAAATAAACTATACGGCAATGAGTAGAGAAGAATTTGATTTTAGAAAAAAGAGAAGAGACCCATTCTTACTTGGAATTCTGTCCGGTAGTCGTGTTATGATAATAGGCAATGAGGAAGACCTTGTAGGCTAGTCTATGTTGGCAACTCCCGTTAGAAAGTTTATATTTATTGTTATTTTGACTTTGATGGCAACTTTAATAAGTTTACCTCAAAGTTTTTATTTGTTTGGCAAAAAAGTAAATCGTCCAAATATTGACGTAAAAATTGGAAATATCTCCTTTAAACGTGATATCAAAATGCATTTGGGTTTAGATTTGGCTGGGGGTAGTCAGCTTACTTTTGAGGCAGATATGAGTAAGGTCCCGGCCGGTGGCCAAGCGGATGCATTAACAGGGGTAAGGAATATTATTGAAAATAGGGTTAATCTTTTTGGGATATCTGAAACCACAGTACAGACGTCTAATTTCGAGGGTAAGGATAGAATTATTGTGGAATTACCGGGAGTTAGTGATACCGTTTCGGCAATTGAGCTTATTGGTAAAACGGCACAACTTTCTTTTGCCGAAATCCAAGAGATAACTCCAGAAGGAGAATCTACCCCATCCGCAACCCTTGTTCCCACAGACTTGACAGGGGCAGATCTCCAAAGTGCCCAGGTTCTCTTTGATAGAAACACAGGTTCACCGGCAATTTCCATTCAATTTACCGAAGAGGGTGGTAAAAAGTTTGCAGATATTACAAGCAGGAATGTGGGTAGGGAACTTCCTATTATTCTTGATAATCAGATAATTTCGGCCCCTACGGTTCAGGAACAAATTACTGGGGGAAGTGCACAGATTTCCGGAAAATTTACCGTTGATGAGGCGAAACAGCTTTCTATTCAGTTAAATGCAGGAGCTCTCCCTGTTCCCGTTAACTTAATTGAACAAAAAACGGTTGAAGCAACTCTAGGGGCGATGTCTGTCAAGCAAAGTATTCTGGCGGGAGCAGTGGGGCTTGTCATGGTTGGAATATTTATGATTGTTTCATATGGCACCCTCGGAATTGTTGCGGATATAGGTCTTTTTATATTCTCGGTTATTTCTTTGGCACTTTACAAGCTGATTCCGATAACCCTGACTTTACCAGGGATAGCTGGTTTCATGCTTTCAATTGGTATGGCTGTTGACAGTAATATTCTAATATTTGAACGTTTCAAAGAGGAAAAACTTATTAGGAATATTCCGGATGCGCTCGAAGTATCCTTTGGCCGTGCTTGGGACTCGATACGTGATGCCAATGTAGCAACAATAATAACTTCACTTATACTCATGAATCCAATGGATTGGGACTTTCTACCTTCCTCGGGTCCTGTAAGAGGTTTTGCAATCACTCTTTTAATAGGAGTGGTCCTAAGCTTGTTTACTGGAATTTATGTAAGTAGAAATCTTTTGAGGCTTTTCATTAAAGAAAGGAAGGGAAAGAAAAAATGAAGTGGATGCGCTACCGCTGGCTATATTTATTGATATCGGGAACTCTTCTTATTTCCGGAATATTTTCCATGATCAAATGGGGTTTCCAGGTAGGAATAGATTTCACTGGTGGAAGCCTTTTAGAATACAGACTTCCTGATGGAAGTATAAAAACATTTAAAGAAAAATCTATAGATCAGTCCCAGAAAGATGAGATTAAGGCAAATCTTGAAAATGAAACTGGGGGAGAGGTTACTGAGATAAGGTTTGAAAATATTGGTCCAACCGTGGGACCGGAAACATTAAAGAGGACAATTTACGCTCTCATTATTTCGACCTCGGCAATACTTTTATGGGTAGCCTACCAGTTCAAAAATGTAAAATTTGGAGTTTCGGCAACTCTAGCAACTCTTCATGACAGTCTAATTTTAATCGGCAGTTTTTCGATTCTTGGACATTTCTTTGGAGCCGAGCTGGACTTTCTTTTTGTTACAGCACTTCTGACAATTTTATCATTCTCGGTTCATGATACGATTGTTGTTTTTGAC
>Ga0172375_10000542_pt1 | contig 60096 bp, 56 predicted proteins | sample LakKiv1m_FD_114537 | JGI IMG/M metagenome (GOLD analysis project Ga0172375, IMG submission 114537) | Freshwater microbial communities from Kabuno Bay, South-Kivu, Congo - kab_092012_11.1m | ecosystem: Environmental > Aquatic > Freshwater > Lake | place: Democratic Republic of the Congo...
TCATCAGTTCCGATTAACATAGAATATGCTCCATTTGCCTTGCTTAAGGTATTTATAATTTTTTCTTCGGGAGTGTTGCCTGAAGAATATTGAAGGTTTTTCGCAAAAATATAAGTATCGCTTGCCCCTTCAGGAATGCTTCCTGGGATATCCTCTTTCATTTTTTCGTTTATTGCAAATTCTCCATTATGAATCACGGAAAAATTTATTCCGTCAGGAGTTTTCACTATAATCGGCTGAAGATTTTCTTCATCATAATTACCTGAGGTTCCATAACGAGTATGGAAAAGAGCCCAATTGCTGGTATTTTTATCGTTGAACTCATTTCTTAATTCAAAAGGGAGGGCTTGATCGATTGTTCCCTTCCGAATGTATTTACGTAGACCTTCATTTGTATTTATGACAAATCCTAATCCATGCTGACCTCTGTGCCATAATGCTCTTGATGCAATAGCTCCTATGTCAAATTGTTGAAGTGTATTGCTATTAGGATTGTAAATACCAACTATTCCGCACTTTTCTTGTAGGGATCTTTCGGGAGTATAAACAGAAGATATTTCTTTTGAAGACATAATTTTAATGAAATCTTTGACGCTTAAACTTTATCTGAAATTATTTTATTTTTCAAGGGGTCAGAATTATTCTTCTGAATGTCCTTGACAAAAAATTAAGCATTGATACAATATAGAATATTGATGAAGAATAAAAACCTGATTATAGTCGTAGCAGTAGCTTTGGTTGTTCTGATTGGCATAGGAGCGCTACTTTTCTCCGGCAAAAAAACTTCTGCTCCGGTTGAACAATTGCCCACTGAGGAAAAGGTAACCACAATTAAGCCCGAAGAAATAGGTTTAAGTTTGGCCATGTCAAACGATAATCATAAGGTAATTCTTGATGTTGCAAATACAGCAGATATTTCTGGCCTTGATTATGAATTATCTTATACATCTAAAGGGGATATTCCTAGAGGAGTTATTGGTCACATAGACATTAAACAAGCCGGAAAAGCTGTAAAACAGGAAATAACTCTTGGTACATGTTCGGATGTTTGTCATTATGACGAAGAAGTTTCTAATATAGAATTGATCCTGAAAGTTGCAAAAACTGACGGTACCACCTCTCAAGTTGAAAAATCCCTCGCATTAGAATAATAAAAATCCCTACATATTGAGTTTCAGTTTCTTTAGTACACTATTTTGATCATTTTCCACTTGACAAGTGGTCTAAAGTGGTTCATTATAATAATAAGTGGTCCAAAGTGGGAAAAAGTGGGACAAATATTTTTTAAGAAAGGCAGGATAAAAAAATGTTATTAGGTCAATATGAAGCTAAAGTTGGAGAGAAAAGTAGAACAGCTCTCCCTAAAAAATTAAGAGAAATTATCGGAGAAAAATTAATAATTACATTAGGATATGAAAATTCGCTTATTATCGTCTCAGAAAAAGGGTGGAAAGCTCTTCTTGAAGGAACAGAAGGAAGACCTTTTATTGAGAAGCCCGCAAGAGAGACTCAGCGTTACCTTCTCGGAGGAGCAACCTTCGTTGAGCTTGATTCTAAAGGAAGGTTTGTTATACCTGACTACTTACGACGCTTTGCAAAGATTAAAACAGAAGTTGTATTCCTAGGATTGTCGCGGTACGTTGAACTTTGGGATAAAGAAATTTGGGAGGAATACAGACAGAACCTTGAAAAAAACATTGAGAATATCTCTCAAAAACTAATAGATAAAGAGGAAAAGACAAAACATGAGTAACTTTCACGAGCCTGTACTCTTAGCAGAAGTTTTGGAGGGATTAAGGGTTAGAAAAAGCGAGAAATATATTGACGCAACACTTGGGGGAGGAGGACACGCAAGAAAGATTTTGGAATTGGGCGGAATTGTTTTGGGCATAGATGTTGATAAAGACGCAATTGAATATATTGAGAAGAATAAGCCTGAAAACTTAACAATAGTAAGGGAAAATTTTAGAAATATAGACAAAATTGCACTTTTAAATAATTTTGGTCCGCCAACCGGCGAAGTGGCTGGGATAATTTTTGACCTTGGCGTATCCAGTCACCAGCTAGACTCAATCACGCGTGGATTCAGTTTCCAGAATGAGGGCCCGCTGGATATGAGAATGGATCAGGAATTGGGAGTAAGGGCCCTTGATCTAATCAAAATTTTAACAAGAAAGGAGCTTTATGAAATATTTATTAAATTTGGTGAAGAAACTCATGCTTGGGAGATTTCTGACGCTATTGTCAGGGCCCGTAGCCTAAAGTCAATTGAAACGACAAAGGATCTGGCAAAAATAGTTTTTGCCAAAGGCGGACAAAACAAAAAGATCTTTCAGGCATTAAGAATCGTAATAAATGATGAATTAAATTCGATTATGCAAGCTTTACCTAAAGCATTAGAACTTTTAAACAAAAATGGAAGGTTATGCGTAATATCCTTTCATTCATTGGAAGACAGAATTGTTAAAAAGAAATTTTTAGAATTTGAAGAAAATAAGTTAGGAAGAATTATTACTGAAAAACCGATTATTCCGACAGATGAGGAAATAGAAATAAATAAAAGGGCAAGAAGCGCAAAATTAAGAATATTTGAAAAAAATTAATCCCGTATAACGGGGTAAATATGAAAAAAGCTTATATTATATTGCTATTTTTATTAGGATTAGTTATTTCTCTTTCAGTTGGGAAGGCTTTTTTGCACAATATGCTGTCTACGTCCGGAATTTTTGTCAGCAAAGCTCAGGAAGAGATAAATTTTTATAAAACACAAAATGCTATTTTGTCAGAAAAACTTTTGGCGGCGTCTTCTCTTACGAATATTGCTGAAAAAGCAAAACAATTAGGGTTTACCACTAAAAATAGCTTAATGATTATTAAAACATCGGGATCTTTGGCAGTTAGACCATGAGATGGCGTTACCCTTTTGTATTTGCAATTTTTATCCTACTGTTTGCATTCATAGTAAGTCGTTTGTTTTATTGGCAGGTGGTTAAAGCAGAAATGCTTTCTGAATTAGCTCAGTCTCAATACAGCGGTCTTATAAAAGTTTTACCCAGAAGAGGTGAAATAAAAACAGCTGACAGGTTTCCGATGGTTTCAAATAAAGTTTCCTATCTTTTATTCGTTAATCCTACAGAAATCAAAGACAAAAACCAAACAATTCAAGTTCTTTCTTCTCTTTTGGATATTACAAAAGCTTCTATTAGCGCTCAGTTACTGCCGGATAAATTGTGGGTACCAGTAAAATCAGGAATTGAAGCTAAAGAAAAGGAAGAAATAACTAAGCTGCGGATTCCGGGAGTCGGATTTGAAGAAAATTATAAGCGTTTTTATCCTGAAGCATCAATTGCTGCACATCTTATTGGCTTTGTCGGCAAAAACGAGCTTGGGCAGGATAAGGGATATGTAGGAATTGAAGGATATTACGATATGCTTTTGAAGGGTAAAGACGGGTATTCAATTGAGCTCAAAGATGCTTTGGGAAAAAGAATTATTTCAGAGAGAGCATCAATATCAAATGGCGTAAATGGGAGCAATCTTATTCTAAGTCTGGATAGATCAGTACAATTTTTAGCAGAGCAAAAACTTAAGGATAGCATAAAAAGATATGGAGCATCAGGCGGAATGATTGGCATAATGGATCCGCAAACAGGAGATATTTTGGCAATGGCTTCCGCACCCACTTTTTCTCCGGAAAAATATTGGGAGTATGACGAAAGTTTGTATAAAAATCCGTTTATTACCAATACCTATGAACCCGGCTCAACTCTTAAGCCGATTATAATGGCAGGAGCTTTAGACGCGGGACTTATTACACCTCAAACTAAGTGCAATATCTGCAGTGGCCCTGTTTCAGTAAGCGGATATGATTTACATACCTGGGATGACAAGTATTATAAAAATGCCACGATGATTGAAGTTATTCAGCATTCAGACAACACAGGTATGGTTTTTGTGGCTCTTAAGCTTGGGGTAGACAGGATGATAGAGTATCTTACTAAATTTGGAATAGGAAGCTTAACAGGCATAGATCTTCAAGGTGAAAGCTCTCCGTCTCTTAAGATAAGAAGCGCTTGGTATGATGTTGATTTAGCTACAACTGGTTTTGGTCAGGGAATTTCTGTTACTCCGATTGAGCTTTTGACTGCATTTTCAGCTTTAGCAAACGAAGGAAAAATTATGAAACCACGAGTAGTAACTGCGTTTGAAAATTCAAATGGAGAAGTTTTTAAAATGCCTACGAAAATTAGCAGTGTTCCTATTACTGTAAAAACTGCAAAAGTTATGACAGAAATTTTGGTAAATGCGGTTGAAAAAGGAGAAGCTAAGTGGGCCAAGCTTAAGGGTTATCGAATTGCAGGGAAAACAGGTACTGCATCCATTCCTGTAAAAGGCCATTATGATCCGAATAGCACAATTGCTTCATTTATTGGTTTTGCTCCGGCAGAAAAACCCAAATTCATAATGTTGGTTATTTTAGAGAAACCAACTGCATCTATTTATGCGGCAGATACAGCAGCTCCGGTATTCTTTGACATTGCTCACGATTTATTAAATTACTACGGCATTCCTCCGTCACAATGATCTATGAACTGGAGATAGAGAAGGATAAGAGGTATAATATAAAGCTATGTGGCAGAAAACAAAGAATCTTTATCATCTCGGCATTGCTTTAATTTCAAATATATTATTTAGATTTCCTTCAAGAAAATTAACCGTCATAGGTGTAACAGGAACTGATGGAAAAACAACTACAGTTAGTCTTATTTATCATATTTTGCATAAATCAGGTTTTAATGCGTCAATGGTGAGCTCTGTAGGAGCGATAATTGGTGGAAAAACTTATGATGTCGGGTTCCATGTTACAACACCGTCCTCATTTTCCCTTCAGAGATTTTTAAATAAAGCAGTTGCAAGCGGTAAGCCTTCAAAGCCCAATTTTATGGTGTTGGAGACTACATCCCATGCTTTAGATCAATATAGAGTTTTTGGGATTAAATTTGCTGTCGGAGTCCTAACAAATGTTACGCATGAGCACTTGGATTATCATAAAACCTATGAAAACTACGTAAAAACAAAAGCAAAGCTTCTCAAAATGAGTAAAATTGCAATTGTGAATAGGGATGACGAATCCTATTCTTTGTTAAATCTAAAATCAAAAACATATGGCATGAGTCAAAATGCAGACATAAATCCTAAAATATTTCCATTTAAAACAACGTTGATAGGGGAGTTTAATAAATACAACATTTTAGCTGCTATAAGCGTTTGTAGGGCACTAGGAGTAGAAAATAGGGCAATCAGGGAGGCGATTGAAAGTTTTGTTCCTCCAAAAGGCAGGGGAGATATAATTTTCAAAAAAGACTTTACGGTAATGATTGACTTTGCTCATACTCCAAATTCGATTGAGCAAATTCTTAAATCTGTCAGACCAATTGTTAAAGGTAAAATCATACATGTATTCGGATCAGCCGGACTAAGGGATGAGGCAAAACGTCCAATAATGGGAAAAAATTCCTCTCAGTATGCTGATATCTTAATTTTAACTTCCGAGGATCCACGTTCGGAATCCGTGGACCAAATTAGCAAACAGATTGAGTCGGGAATTACTAATGAGAAAATAAAAGTATTGAGAATTTCAGACAGGAAAAAAGCAATTGAGAGCGCAATCAAAATGGCAAAGAAAGGAGATTTTGTTCTAATTACGGGAAAATCTCACGAAAAATCCATGAATTATGGTCATGGAGAAATTGCCTGGGACGAATATTTGGTAACAAGGGAAGCGCTTAGAAATAAATAATGAAAAGTATGAATAAAGTAAAATCTATCCATTTTGTAGGAATAAAAGGAGTCGGAATGACACCTTTAGCTATTATTGCGAAAGAAGCAGGCATAAATGTTACAGGTTCAGATATTGCAGATGAGTTTATTACAGACATAGCGCTTAAAAAAGCCGGAATACTGCCAAAAATTGGATTTTTCAGAAGTAATGTCGGAAATGTTGATTTAGTTATTACAACCGGTGCACACGGAGGATTTAATAATGTTGAAGTTATTGAAGCAAAAAATAAAAAAATAAAAGTTATAACTCAGGGAGAAGCTGTAGGGGTTTTCATGGATGGCGGAATTTTCGGAAGAAAATTTACAGGAATTTCCGTAACAGGAACTCATGGCAAAACCACAGTAAGTGCAATGATTGCAACTTTACTTAAAATAAATAATTTTGATCCTTCCTATCTTATTGGTACAGCGGATGCGGTTTCTTTGGGTGCGCCAGGACATTATGGAAAAGGGGATTATTTTGTGGCAGAAGCAGATGAGTATATGACAGAGCCGAATTATGACAAAACAATCAAGCACATGTGGCAGCATCCGAAATTTACAGTAATTACCAACATTGAATTTGACCATCCTGATGTATACAGTTCTTTAGATGAAACGCGGGAAAAATTTCTGGCTTTTGCTAATCAATTGCCAAAAGATGGAGTTTTAGTTGCTTGCGGAGATGACCCGCAGATAAAAAAATTGTTAAATGAATTTAAAGGCAAGAAAATAACCTATGGAATTTCAGCTGGCAATGATTTTATTGTTTCGGATGTTCTGAATAACATAGAACTTTCTGTTTTTGGAGATCACAACCGTTTGAATGCAGCTGCAGCTTTCATTGTAGGCTTAGCACTTGGCTTGTCCAAAGAACAAATAGAAAAAGGACTGACGCAATTTAAGGGTTCGAAAAGACGGGCTGAACTTATCGGTACACTTCCCTCAGGGGCTTTAGTCTTTGATGATTATGCACATCATCCCACAGAAATTGTAAAAACACTAGAAGCTTTTAGGGAGAAATTTCCGGATTCAAGAATAGTCTGCGTTTTTCAGCCGCACACATATTCAAGAACAAAATCTTTGTTCGAACAATTTAGTACCTCATTTAAAGACATAGACGTTGTTATTTTAACAAATATATATTCTTCTTTACGTGAAAAACCCGATCCGACTGTTTCCGTAGAAGATTTAGCTGTAAAAATTGGGAGGAAAGCAATATTTATGCCGGAATTAAGCAATGTGTTAAAATACATCAATAATCAAAGCTACGGAAAGGATGCTGTTATTATCACTATGGGAGCAGGAGATGTTTATAAGATAAATTCAGAATTAATCAAAAAATAATATGGAAAAAATAATTGTAAACGGAGGAAAAAAACTAAAAGGAATAATCAGTGTGTCCGGCGCAAAAAATGTTGCTTTGAAAGCAATGGTTGCCGCTTGCTTAACTGATGAGGAAGTAATAATAAAAAATGTTCCGCTCATTTCGGATTTTATGGTAATGGTGGAAATAATACGGGAGCTGGGGGGAGAAGTAAGAATCATTGATCACGTGGTTTATGTTCGTATGAAGAATTTTAAAAAAGAGAAAATATCTTTAGAAGAGGCAGCTAAAATCAGGACATCAGCAATGTTTTTGTCTCCTCTTTTAGCCCGGATGGGTAAGGCAATTATTCCGAATCCCGGAGGATGCAGGATTGGAGCGCGCCCAATTGACAGAACCGTGAGTGGTCTTGAAAAAATGGGATATTCAGTTTCCTACATGAGTAAGGATGGATTTTTTTATCTTAAAAAAAATAATAATTCCAAGAAAGATGAAATTGTTTATAAATTTGAAAAAAGCACTCATACAGGCACAGAAACACTGCTTATGATTGCCTGTCTTTTAAAAGGTACAAAAGTGACACTTGAAAATTCGGGAGCAGAGCCCGAGATCGATGAGCTTATAAATCTTTTGAATCAAATGGGAGGTAAAATCCTAAGAACAGAGGAGCGCACGATAGTTATTGAGGGAGTTGAAAAATTAAACGGAACTGAATTTACCATCGGTCCTGACAGAAATGAAATTGTTACTTTGGCAATTGCGGCAATTATTACAAAGGGAGATGTTCTGATTAAGGGCGCACAAAATGTTGATCTATCTCCATTTATTCAAAGGCTGGAATTAGCAGGAGGGGGAGTAGAGCAAAAAGGCGACGGAATAAGATTTTTCTATAAAGGAGAATTAACAAGCGTTGATGTGCAGACTTCCACTTATCCGGGATTCATGACGGACTGGCAGGGTCCGTGGGCGATTCTAATGACTCAGGCCAGAGGAGAAGCAATAATTCATGAAACAGTTTATGAAAATAGATTCGGATATGTTGAGGAATTGAAAAAGATGGGAGCGAACATAACTTTCTTTAATCCAGAAATTAAAAATCCTGAAAAAGTTTACAATTTTAATTTATCTGACAATAATCCTGCGTATTTTCATGCAATTAGGATAAAAGATTTAACGCCAATACATAATGCAGTTGTTGAAGTTTCAGATTTAAGAGCCGGAGCGACCTTGGTGTTGGCAGCTTTATCTGCAATAGGAGAAAGTGTCATTTTCGGAATAGAACATTTGGACAGAGGATACGAAAAGTTAGAAGAGCGTCTTAGGTTGTTGGGCGCTGACATAAAAAGAGCTAAAGGAGAATAATTATGCAGGCAATAATTTTGGCAGCGGGAGAATCTTCAAGATTTTATCCTTTCAACGATTCACATAAATCAATGGTTAAAATCATGGGAAAAACCATTTTGGAACACACTTTAATATCTGTAAAAGAATCCGGAATAAAAAATGTAGTTATTGTAACTTCTGACAATAATAAAATAAAAGAATTGTTCGGAGATGGCAGTAAATTAGGATTAAACATTAAATATGTTACTCAAGCACAGGCAACAGGAATGGGAGATGCATTATTATTAGCAGAAAAATATCTTGAATCAAATTTTTTCTTTCTTCATGCGCATCATATAGATTTTCATAAATTTAAAGATTTATTGTTAGGCAGAAAGATTAATAACGAAGATATAGTTTTACTTACAAAAAAAATAAATGACCCTCTTTTATTGCAAAAAATGGGAGTTTTAAAAATAGAAGATGAAAAAGTAGTTGAAATTGTCGAAAAGCCCTTAAAAGGGACTGAACCTTCTGATTTGGGAGTAATTGGAATTTATCTTTTAAACATTGCATTTGTGGAAAATCTTAAAAAAATCCCAAAAGAACATTATAATTTTGAGAAATCAATTTCGCACTTTGCCAAAAAAGCAGATGTCAGATTTGCAGTTACGGACATTGACAATGTTTCCTTGAAATATCCGTGGGATATTTTATCTTTCAAAGATCATTTGTTCTCCTGTCTTAAAAAATATATTGCCAAGTCAGCCAGCATTTCCGCATCTTCTCAGATTTCAGGGGAAGTTTATATAGACGAAAATGTTAAAGTAATGGAAAATGCAGCAATTAAAGGTCCATGCTATATCGGTAGAAATGCTTATGTTGGAAATAATTCTATTTTAAGACAAGGCGTTGATCTGGAAGAAAATTCAGTTATCGGCGCGAACATGGAATTTAAGAATACCTTGATGATGAAAGATTCCAAAGTGCACTCAGGTTTTATCGGTGATTCGGTAATCGGAAAAAATTGCCGGATCGGAGCAGGATTTAATACTGCCAATGTCCGGTTAGACAGGGCAACAGTTAAAACAATAGTTAAGAATGAAAAAATTGACACAGGGCAAAAAAGCTTGGGAGTAATGGTTGGAAATGATACGCGGATTGGAATAAAATCCTCTTCAATGCCCGGAATAATTATCGGTAGAAAAGCAACAATCGGTTCTAATACAGTTGTAGCAGAAAATGTAGCTGACAATACCAAATATTACACCGAATTTCAAAAGGTTGTTGTAAAAAAAATGAATAAAAAATTCGTACTTTTTGATATTGATTTTACCTTGTTTGATACGCAAGCTTTTAAGGATTCGCAATTAACAGAATATGCTTCTTATAAGGAAGTAATTTCGGTTTTAGAAAATCTATCAGAAATTGCAGAATTAGGAATATTTTCCAAGGGAGAATCCGAGTTTCAAAAAACTAAGCTTGAAAAAACCGGAATGGCAAGGTTTTTCAAAGAAGAAAATATTCACATTTTTATCGATAAAGATGTTAATTTGATAAATGTTTTAGAGAAATATAAAGATCTAAAAATATTTTTAGTTGATGATAAGTTAGAGATATTGCATTCTGCTAAGAAGTGTATGGAGAAAGTTTTTACCATTTGGGTAAAAAGAGGTTGGTTTGCGGAGAATCAAAAGCCGATTCCCAGCTTTAAATCTGACGCAGAAGTTGAAAATCTTTCAGAAGTTGTTAGAATAGTGCAGTCAAATTAAACTATGTGTGGAATTTTCGGTTACGTTGGCAAGGAAAACGGAGCAGCAGAAGCTGTTCTTGAAGGATTAAAGCTTCTTGAATACAGAGGTTATGATTCTTGGGGAATTGCAGTAAAACAGGGAAAAAAATTAGTTTACGAAAAGCATGTAGGGAAAATAGGGGATGCAAAAGTACATTTGCCCAAAAGTATATTAGGTATTGGGCACACAAGGTGGGCAACTCATGGAGGAGTGACCGATAAAAATGCCCATCCGCATCTGGATTGCACAAAAACAATTGCAGTTGTTCATAATGGAATTGTAGAAAATTTTCAGGAATTAAAAGCAGAACTTATTAAAAAGGGGCATAAATTTATTTCGGAAACTGATACTGAAGTAATTCCTCATCTGGTTGAAGAAAATCTTAAACATGAAGGCTTTTCTTCATCAGTCAGAGATGCTTTTAATGCTCTCAAAGGTCTTAATGCAGTTGTAGTTGCCAATGCAGTGTCTAAAGAAATAGTTGCCGCCAAAACAGGATCTCCTCTTATTGCGGGTATCGGAGATAAAGAATTATTTGTTGCATCTGATGCTTCGGCCATAGTTAAGCATACGAAAAAAGTAGTTTTTCTGGAAGATAATCAAATGATAATTTTGGGAGAGAAACTAAAATTAATAAGTTTACCTGAGGGTCAGGAAGTAAAACCGAATATCCACATATTAGACTGGGAATTTGAGGATACAAAAAAAGGAAAATACAAGCACTTTCTACTTAAAGAAATTCAGGAAGAGCCAAGAGTTATAGAAAATATCTCCCTTAATTATACTGCAGAAGTAAATCAACTGGCGAAATTAATTGATCAGGCCTTCGGAACTTTTATGCTCGGATGCGGTACCGCTTCTTATGCTGCAATAGCCGGCACATATCTTTTTTCAAGAATCGCCAAAAAACACGTTAATTTTTCTATCGGGTCAGAATTTGATTATTTAGAGGATTATTTAACTGATAAAAGTTTGGTAATTCCTATTTCTCAAAGTGGCGAAACTATTGATGTTGTTGATCCTGTTGCTAAGGCTAAAAAGAAAGGTTGCAAAATTGCGGCAATAGTCAATATGTTGGGATCTACCCTTTATAGGCAAGCTGATTATAAAGTTCTTTTGGGGGCCGGTCAGGAAAAAGCAGTAGTATCCACAAAAGCTTTTATTGCAATGATTTCTGTCTTAATTCTTGCGGCATATTCTTTGGTAAAAAAACAAACACAGGGCAAGAATCTTTTGATGAAAGCAGCGAAAAATGTAAGAGAAATTTTTAAAGACGAATTTGACAAAACCTTACAAAAAATGGCAGATGAATTAAAACATAAAGAGCATATTTATGTTATCGGCCGTGGATTATCTTATGCAACAGCTTTAGAGGCAACTTTAAAATTAAAAGAAACTGCCTGCATTCATGCTGAGGGATTTGCAGGAGGAGAATTAAAACACGGAGTAATTGCTCTTATTGAAAAAGGAGCTCCTTGCATTGTTTTTGCCCCCAATGATGAAACATATGATGATATTGTTTCTAATGCTCAGGAAATAAAAGCACGCGGGGGATTTATTATCGGAATAGGGCCTAAAAATAATAATGTTTTTGACAGGTTTTTGGAAACAGCAGATGTTGGAGATGCGACAATTATTCCACAGATTGTGATTTCTCAACTTTTGGCCTATTATCTGGCTTTAAAAAGAGGAATTAAGGATCCTGATAAGCCACGCAATTTAGCAAAATCAGTTACTGTAAAATAATTTACTTTACGCAAAAGTAGCTTCCGATGTGCTCAAATTCATTAAGGCGTACGTTGTTAGTGATAAATACTGAAGCACCTCCTCCGTCAAGGTTAATTGCGTCAACAATCTCAATATTTGTTTGTTTTTCAAATGAATTAATAATTTCAGGAAGAAGGCCTAACATCGGACCTTCATATTCGGCTGAATCGCGGTAAAATGCCAAAAAAATAAGCTTATTATCTTTTGTAATTGCTGCAACAATACGCCGGCTTGGTTCGTCATTGTTTATTTTAAGAAGTAACGGTTCGCTGTCTTTAAAAAGCAAAGGTCCTGATTGGATTGCAATGCGGACCTTGGCATCAGGTGGATTGCTAGCGATCAAGATATTGTCATCATTAATCCACAAAAATCCGTTAAGAAGAGAGCTTGTTATTGATTTTGAAATAACCTCAAAATTATTTATAAAAAGTCCCAAATGGGTGTTTTCTTTTGAATAAAATCCTCCGTTAACTAATATTTGGCAGCTTTTATTAACTTTAATTTGTTCTGAGAGTTGTTCTTCTTTTAAATTTGAATATAATTCAACTTGTTCAGGATTTACAATAGTCCAAGATATACGGGTAGGAATTTTTTCAACTTCAATAACTATTGATTGCTTTAAAGCGAGTGTTGGAGTAGGAATAGACGTCACATTAGCAGTAGTTGCAGGAAGAACATTTGCATTTTCCTTATTCTGATTTTTAACAAAAAAAACAATTACTACGGTAATGCATAAGATACCTATCCATCCTATTAGCCATTTCATGCCACCATCTTAGCGAAGTATTGTCTAAAATGCAAAAAAAGTATTATAATCCGCTCATGAGCACTGAAACAATGACGGCAAAGGAAATTTCAAAACAGAGAGTGGAAGAATTTCTTAGTAATTTGCATCCCGTGAAATTTGATAATTTAGGCAAGGGCACAAAAGATCTAGACACTTTTTTTCTGGTAACTTATGATCAGTCAAAAAAAGAAGATACTGTAGATTTTGTATCTTGGGCAGGTGATACTTCAAGGAGTTATCCTTCTAATTACGTATCATTTATTGCGTCTTTACAGCTTCCTAAAAACAAAGATCATCCTGCTTTTCCAAATAAATTTACCATTCCTGATGAAGGGAAAAGAGTTCCTGTAATCGCTTTTGGTACGGGGCCGGGAGGTAAATCATTTCTTTTTCGGCTTAAAGGAATGAATACAAAGCCAGCGTTCGAAAGGCTCAAGAAATTAATCGGCGCATATCCTCCAAGAGGATAACCTACATTTTTTTAATTTATGCGGAAAGGGGATTTTGTATAACAGCTCTTGTTGTTTACTTTTTTTATTGCATTTAATAAGCTAGAGAAAGGATGAAAGAAGATAAAGACAAAATAGAAGAAGTAATTGGGAATGAACGTTTGATTGTAAAGGAGCTTTATAAGGACGAAAGAAAAATAAGAATCGCTTTTTTTGGAATAGGGATACTTTCCTTAATTGTTATTGTTAGTATTTTTTATCTTATTATTCAAAAGGATAAGAGTCAAAATGCTTTAACTGTCATAAATCAGCTGACTCCGTCACCGTCAAGTATACCCACACTAATATCTACAAAAATTCCTCAGCCTACTCTTAAGTTAAGTCCAGTACCGATAAATACAGCTAAAAAAGTTTCCGAAGAAGCTTCAATAAAGGAATATTTCATCTCTTTTGGTACAGGAAATAATCAAACAAGCGATTGGACAGATGTTTCAGGTTTGCAGGCGAATATAAATTTTGGTAATTATCAAAACATAAAAGAAATTCGTTTTGAAGCTTCAGTTAATGTTCCGACAGCAAATCAAACAGTATCAGTAAGGCTTTTTAATGTAACAGATAAACATCCGGTGTGGAATTCAGAAGTAACAACTACAAACAATAATTACGTTGTTTCGTCTCCTATTGTTTATGATTTTGGTTCAAAAACTTATCAGGTACAAATGAAAACGCAACTTAAATATCTAGCAAATCTGACTCTGGCAAGACTGCATATAATTTTACAATAAAGTGATTGACAATAGCCTAGTTATTCAATACAATCGTATAAATGTGTAAAGAAGTTTGCAGACATCCTGGCTCCGAAAATAATTTTTTCAGAAGACTGGAACAAGACCAACAGGCAAAAGAAGTTATAAGAATTGTCCGTACGGAAACAGACTTGAGAAGACTTGACGAGATTTCACTCAAAACGCAAATATTAATGCCTCCACGTCGGAAACCAGATGCAATTTTCTATTTAGGGCCTAGCCCATTCAGAATTTAATCCCATTGAGTAAACTCTTTCGCAAACAAATGACCTGCAATCGTCCGGCCTTTCATCGTAAACTCCACAGGATCCGTCAGTTTGAAATTTATCGCAGACTCTAATTAGTTGTTGAGTTTTTATAAATTTCAAGGTTTTAGTCCTGCCCGTCTCTGGATTTGAGCTACAACAAAGAGCAATTTTGTCAGCCATCGGGCATGATTCACATGGGTTTATCATAATAGCTCGCTATTATATCAGTTAGGTTAGCTCAATTCAACGTGCTATAATCTTAGTTAATGGCCAAGACGTATAAATTGAGTCCTTCAGATTTTGCCTACTTGTGGAATGACTGTAAGCATTGTTATTACCAGAAAGTAAAAAATGGCATTACGTATTCAGGTCCGTTTCCTGCAATGTTTGGGCGGATTAATAATTTACTTCAAACCTCAATCATGGGAATGAATCTTCAGGATGTCCACCCTGATTTGCCAAACGGCATTATAGAAATTCAGGAAGGATATGTGCGGTCCAAATTAATTCCGGGAACAAATGTTTATTTAAGCGGCAGATTTGATATTTTGAGTAAATTAACAGATGAGTCATACGCTCTTATTGATTTTAAAATTACTGTTCCGGATGAAGAAAAAATATTCAAAAAATATGCGAGCCAGCTTCATGCTTATAAATTTGCTTTAGAAAATCCTGCTGATGGGCAAGCTCCGATTAAAATTTCAAAAATGGGAGCTGTAAGTATAAATCCTGATCAGATGAAATTGGTTAATAAAAGGGTAGTTTTTACAGCCACGCCTGCGTGGCACGAAGTCAAAGAGGATATGAATAACTTTTTTAAGCTTATAAACGAGATTTCAGGAGTTTTGAATGGGAAAAAACCTTTGCCATCCGCAACCTGCCCCCTGTGTCTTTATAGAAATAAATTTCAGAGGTAGATTAAATAGGATAATTTGTATATCAGCTTCTAGGTATAGTATAATACCTAAATGGCACAACTATTGGGGCTTGTCCTTTTGTCCGCTTTTATAACCGGAATACTCCTCATTCCCTTCATAGATTTTCTTTACAAAATGAAGTTTCGCCGCGTGAAACAAAAAACAGTTGACATGTTTAATAAACCGACTCCTAATTTTGATAAATTCAATAATTGCAAAGTAGGTACACCCTTTGGCGGAGGAATTTTACTTGTTGTTGTTGTCTGCGTGTTGACTTTTTGGGCGTACGGGATATTGAATGCCAATATTAAAGGCTGGCAAACTGCTGCGATTATGCTTACATTTGTTGGTTTTGGAGTTTTGGGTTTTTATGATGATCTTCGGAAGCTGGTAAACGGACACGGAGGATTTTTTGGTCTAAGATTCAGACATAAATTTGTAATTCAATGGATATTGGCGTTTGCAGTTGCCTCTATTTTGTATTTTCATTTGGGATATACTTTCATTTTTATCAGAGGTTTTGGATTGGCCTCTTTGGGATTTATGTTTATTCCTTTTGCGGCTTTTGTAATTGTTGCTTTTGCGAATGCCTTTAACATAGCAGACGGATTAGACGGTTTGTCATCAGGATTAATGTTGATTTGTTTAGCTGCATTTTTGGCAATAACTTCCAATCAACTGGATCAGCCTTTGGGAATATTTATTGCAATTCTCATGGGTGCGGTTGGGGCATTTTTGTATTTTAATATTTACAAAGCCAGAATTTGGCTGGGAGATGTCGGAGCGTTGTCTTTAGGAGCTGTATTGGGAGTAATCGGACTTTTGACCGGTAAAATTATTGCCTTGGCATTTATAGGAGGAGTATTTGTTATAGAAATTGCTTCATCTTTAGCTCAAATTATTTCTAAAAAATTTTTCCACAAAAAGATTTTTGTTGCTTCCCCTTTGCATCTTCTTTTAAGAAGAATCGGCTGGGATGAGCCAAAAATAGTCATGAGAGCTTGGCTTTTGGGATTTCTTTTTGCTGTTCTTGGGTTATATATAGCTTTTATTTAAAATTTACAATCTTCGTAACTCAATATGAAGAAAATTGATGTTTCTCTTTTAATCTCGGTTATAATCTTAACTTTCTTTGGACTTTTTATGGTTTATGATGCCTCAAGTTTTGTGGCTTTCAGGGATTTTGGAGATAAATATCATTACATCAAAGATCAATCTGTTTGGATGCTGGTAGGATTTGCGGCATTAACATTTTTCTCCTTTTTTAATTATCGCAAACTATATTCATTTGCACTTCCAATACTTCTGGGAGCGTTGATTCTCTTAATTTTGGTTTTTATTCCCGGTATTGGTGTTAGTATTATGGGTGCACACCGCTGGATTGACATGAGAGTGTCTCTTTTGCAGCCTGCGGAATTCGTTAAGCTTGCTTTGGCGATTTATTTGGCTGCTTGGTTTTCCAGCAAAGAAAGAGGCAGGCTTCCTGCATTTTTGCTTTTAATGGGTTTAGTTTTGGGATTAGTAATGGCGGAGCCGGATATGGGAACAACAATCGTAATTTTAGCTGAAGCTTTAGCAATTTATTTTCTTTCAGGCGCAAATGTTCTTTATTTTTCTTTCATTGTTCCTTTGGTTGGATTTCTGGGATATATATTTATAAAACTTTCTCCATACAGGTCAAAAAGGCTTGATGCGTTTTGGAATATTAATTCATCGCTGGAATCTTCTTCTTATCATGTAAAACAAATTCTGATTGCTTTCGGAGCAGGCGGATTAACCGGAGTAGGTCTTGGAAATTCTATGCAAAAATATGCATATCTTCCTGAAAGCACAACAGATTCTATTTTCGCAATTATTGCCGAAGAGTTAGGTTTTATAGGGGCATTAGTTTTAATTATATTTTTTATTTTCATTATTTTCCGGTGTTTCCGCATAGCTACCAACGCAAAGGATAATTTTGGTAAACTATTAGCAGGAGGTATAACAACTTTTTTGGCAATACAAACAGTTATTAATTTGGCTGCACAAACAGCCCTAGTTCCTTTAACCGGAATTCCTCTTCCATTTATTTCTTATGGGGGATCAAGCCTTATTATTGATCTGGCTGCAATCGGAATTCTTTTGAATATATCAAAACAAAAAATATGAAAATTATTTTAATTGGGGGGCATTTAGCTCCGGCTCTTTCTGTTTTGGAAGCTCTTCCTAAAGATACTAAAGTTCTTTTTGTCGGAAGAAAATATGCAATGGAAGGAGATAATGCGTTGTCTTTGGAGTATAAGACAATTACTTCTTTAAAAATTCCTTTTGTAGGACTGAATACAGGAAGATTGCAACGCAAACTAACTAAATATACACTTTTATCCTTATTAAAAATTCCTTTCGGAGTCATTAAATCATTTTTGATTTTAATTAGATTTAGACCTGATGTTGTAGTTGGATTTGGAGGATATGTTTCGATCCCTGTGATATTTTGTGCTTCTTTACTTCGAATTCCAGTTGTAATCCATGAGCAAACATTGGGAGCAGGACTTGCTAATAAACTGGTCTCGCAATTTGCCAAAAAAATTTGTATATCTTGGGATTCATCAAGAGAATATTTCCCGAAAGACAAAATTGTAATGACCGGAAATCCAATACGTAAATTTCCAATCTTCCACACTAAATTTTCACTTTTCAAAAATAAGTTGCCGACAATTTACATTACAGGAGGAAGTTTGGGATCACATACGATTAATATCTTAATTGAAGGAATAATCAACGAACTTTTAGAAAAATATAATATTATTCATCAGGCAGGAGATACTTATGAGTATCGTGATTTTGAACGCTTGGAAGAATTGAGAATGAGCTTGCCCGAAGACCTGCGTGATAATTATATTTTAAAAAAATTTATCGATCCGACCCAAATTGGAGATTTGCTGAATTTATCTTCCTTAGTTATTTCCCGATCCGGCGTAAATACTGTAACAGAACTTATCTATTTTGAAAAACCATCCCTACTTATTCCTTTGCCTTTTGCTCAGGATAATGAACAGTTAAAAAATGCTGAATTTTTAGAAAAAATTGGACTGGGAATTGTCCTACATCAATCAAAAATAAATCAGAAAAAATTATTGCAAGCTATAGAGCAAATGCTTAGAAACAGAAAAAAATATAAAATAAATAAAAAAGAATTTAAAGGTTTATCAGGAAAAAATGCAGCGCAGAATATAATTTCGGTAATAAACCATGCTTACAAATCCTAGGAGACAAAAGTATTTTAAAAGAAAATTTGCAGTCTACATTTTACTACTAGGAATATTAGTGACTTGCCTCTTTTTTTTAAGGACTTTTCTTGTTTCAAGAAAACCGTTATTCATAAGTCCGATAGTCAAAACAAGTGTAGATAAGACAATTGTTGAAAAACTCCTAAGAGACAATAAGATTTTATTTTCTAAAGTAGTTGTATCGGATTATTCTTATTTAATTGAAATTCAGAATAACGGACAAATAAAACTTTCTCAAAACAAAGACATTAATCAGCAAATAACCTCTTTACAAAGAATACTGATTCAGCTTACAATAGAAGGAAAGCCATTTAAAAGTATAGATTTTAGGTTTTCAGAGCCTATTATTGTCTTTTAATGAAAATATGAATGAGGGTAAAATAGTTGTTGGAGTTGATATCGGTACCTCAAAAATTGTCACAATTATTGCGAGAGTTGATGATGAATTTGTTAATGTTTTAGGGGTTTCTGAAGTGCCGTCTCGTGGCGTAAAAAAAGGCCAGATAATTGACATAAAAGAAGCAGTGGAGTCTATAAATAATTCACTGGATGGTGCAGAAAGAATGGCGGGGTATTCCGTGTCACACGTAATTGCATCAGTCGGAGGCAGTCAGATCGAATCACAAAATTCGCGGGGCGTTGTCGCAGTTTCTTCTCCTCAGGGGGAAGTTGCGGAGAGCGATCTTGCCCGGGTAATTGATGCTGCAAAAGCAGTTTCTCTTCCGTCCAGCCGTCAAATTATCCATGTTCTTCCCCGCAATTATGTTGTAGATGGACAGGAAGGAATAAAAGATCCAATTGGCATGACCGGAATAAGGCTTGAAGTTGATACTCACATTATTTCAATTGCCACAGTATCTCTAAGCAATTTAGAGAAAGCTTTTTCCCAGGTTGGAATAGATATAGATGGCGTTGTTTTTAGCGGACATGCGAGCAGCTTGGCAGTCTTATCCGAAACAGAAAGAGAATTGGGAGTTGTTTTGGTGGACATCGGAGCAGGAACAACAGACATTTCTATTTATTTTGAAGGGTCAATTGCTTATTCTTCAGTTTTACCGATTGGAGCAAGGCATATCACTAATGATTTGGCAATCGGACTTAGAATTTCCTTGGAATCTGCAGAGAAGATAAAAATACATCTATCTAATTCAGCAAAAAAACCAAAAATTGAAAGATTGGGAGAAACTTTTGAAAATGAAACAAAGAATACCGATGAAATAGACTTAAGTTCTTTAGGATTGCCTGAGGACTTACGGAAAGTTTCCCATAAAACATTAACAGATGGAATAATTAGGCCAAGACTTAATGAAATTTTTACAATGATAGGGTTGGAAATAAAAAGAAGCGGATTTGCAGGACAGACTCCTGCAGGAATTGTTGTAACAGGAGGAGGGGCTTTGACAGTTGGAATAACAGACAGCGCAAAAAGAACTTTGGCAATGCCGGTTAGAATTGGGATTCCGGTAAAAATAAAAGGATTAATAGACGAAATAGAGAATCCTCCTTTTGCAGCTGTTGTGGGGTTGGCAGTTTTTGGAGCCAGTCTTGATACCAAGCAATCATTACCTTTTGGAATTAATATTCCGAGTTTTGGAAATTTAGGTTTTAATCGGATATTCTCCCGCGTAATTAATTTTATTAAATCCTTCATGCCATAAATGGATTTGCCAGTTTTGCGGAATGGGTTGACTTTTCAAAAATAGGGTGTTAGGATAAGTGGGATTTAAAAGATATGCTCATAAAACCTCAAACCACAAATTTCGCCAAAATCCGAGTCTTAGGTGTAGGCGGAGGAGGAATGAACGCTCTTAATTCCATGATTGTCACAGATGACGTGCGGGGGGTAGATTTTATTTCTGTTAATACTGATGCTCAGGTTCTCCTTTCGTCCCAGTCTTCAACGAAAATCCAAATCGGAGAAAATCTTACAAAGGGTTTAGGAAGCGGCGGAAATCCGGACATTGGACGTCAAGCTGCCGAGGAATCATACGAAAAAATAAAAGAATTTATTGATGGATCGGATATGGTTTTTATAACAGCAGGTATGGGAGGCGGGACAGGGACAGGAGCTTCTTCTGTAATTGCCAGAGCTGCAAAAGAAATCGGAGCATTGACAGTTGCAGTTGTAACTAAACCTTTTGCTTTTGAAGGAACAAGGAGAATGGTCGTAGCAGAAGATGGCGTTGAAGAGCTTAGAGATAAAGTGGACACTCTTATTGTGATTCCAAATCAGAGGATTTTGGATGTGGTTGATAAAAAAGTTTCCCTTCTTGAAGCATTTAGAATTGCAGATTCGGTTTTAACACAAGGGGTGCAGGGAATATCAGACTTAATCACAATCCCCGGATTAATTAATGTTGATTTCGCAGACGTAAAAGCAATTATGACTAATGCAGGATCTGCTCTTATGGGAATTGGTACTGGAGTTGGAGAAAATAGAGCACAGACTGCAGCCAGAGCGGCAATTGCATCTCCGCTTCTTGAAATCTCAATGGATGGAGCAAGAGGAGTATTGTTTAATATTACTGGAGGATCTGATCTGACAATGACTGAAGTCGACGAAGCTGCTAAAATTATATCTTCAGCTGCAGATCCTGATGCAAATATAATTTTTGGTGCAACAATTGACGAGACTATGCATGATCAAATAAAAATATCAGTTATCGCCACTGGTTTTGATCACACGAGACAAACTCTTAAAGAATTTGTAAGGCCTATAATTAATAATGCTGCAGTAAAACAACAGATATCAGATGATAGCCAGCAAGCGCCAATTCCACAGGATGCTCCTCAGGATGATGGTGGTGGCGATGACGCTTGGGACATTCCCGCCTTTTTACGCCAACGTAATTAAAAAGGCGAGGCTCGCCCGCAGGCGGCCCGCATTTCCTCATTAAAGGAATTAAACTTCAATTGTGTGTGATATAATTTAAGAATGAGCTGGCTTGTATATGCTCTTTTTTCCGCATTTTTCGGAGCTCTTACAGCAATTTTAGCCAAAATAGGAATCAAGAATGTTGATTCAAATTTAGCAACTGCAATTAGAACAGTAATAATTCTCTTTTTTGCATGGGGAATAGTTTTATTTCAGGGGACTTTTAAGCAGCTTTCTTCAATTTCCCGTTTTTCTTTGGCCTTCCTGATTCTTTCCGGTATCGCCACAGGACTTTCTTGGCTATTTTATTTTAAGGCTCTTCAGCTTGGGAAAGTGTCTCAGGTTTCTCCAATTGACAAGTTAAGCTTGGTAATTACGATAATACTGGCAGTATTTATCTTAAAAGAAAAAATTACAGTTTCGATTGCAATAGGCACAGTACTTATGTCAATTGGGGCAATATTAATAGGTTTTGGAGGTTAATTTGAAAGACATATTTCTTCAAAATCATCGCATTTTTGAACCGGAAGAATTTCGGGATTTTTGATTTTCATTTTTTCACATTTACCACTTACCCAAAAAAGCTCAAGAATTGGAGTAATGTTTGTTTGCGTTTGTCCAGCTAATGGAGAAACTACTGCTGCTAACATAACTATGTCATCTCCTGGACAAGCGATGAACAGTAAGGCTGCAACTAAAATTTTAGCAAACTTTCCTTTTGTAGTAGATTTTTCTTGAAGTGAGCAGGGATTTTCATTAACTCTTTCTTGCATAAGTTAAAAGCATGACTTTTGTTTGAAAACAAATTATATTACTTTTTGTTTCGCAAATCAAAATATTGCCTTGAAGAAATATGTCAATTAAGTTACAATTAAATCTATGTTTAAGCCTGTAAATCCGAACGTAAGTTTTCCGAAACTTGAAGAAGAAATTTTAAGTAAATGGAATAAGGAAGAAATTGTAAAAAAATATCTGCAGAAAAATAAAAATTCTAAAGAAAAATTTTCTTTTCTTGATGGTCCAATAACTGCAAATAATCCTATGGGAGTTCACCATGCTTGGGGCAGAACCTATAAAGATCTGTGGCAGAGATTCTGGAATATGAGGGGAAGAAAGCAAAGATTTCAAAATGGATTTGATGAACAGGGTCTTTGGGTGGAGGTTGAAGTTGAAAAAGAATTAGGAATTAAAAACAAAAAGGATATTGAAAATTTAATTCCCGGCAGTAAATTTAAAAGTTTGGAAAAATTTATTAACCTTTGTAAAGAAAGAGTTAAAAAATTTTCAGGCATCCAAACAGAGCAAAGCAAACGTTTAGGATATTTTATGGATTGGAACAATTCATATCATACCTCCGACGCTGAAAATAATTATGCGATTTGGAATTTTTTAAAAGTTGTCAATGAAAAAGGATGGCTATATAAAGGTCGTGATTCTGTTCCTTGGTGTCCCAGATGTGGAACTGCAATTTCCCAACATGAGATCTTAACAGAAGAATATAAAGAGCTTACTCATAAAACTGTTGTATTCAGACTTCCGATTAAAACAAAAGGCTGGGAGAACACTTCGCTTCTTGCTTGGACAACGACTCCTTGGACCATTCCCGGTAATGTGGCATTGGCTGTTGATAAAAATCTTTCCTATTGGAAAATGGAAAATGACAAGAAAGAAAAAATAATTTTAATAAATCCAACAGCAGATAAGAGTTTGGACAAAGAGGTAATGTTAGTTAATAGGCTGAATTTAATAGAAGGATACAGAAAAATAGAAGAATTAAAAGGGATTGATTTGGTAGGATTAGAATACAATGCTCCTTATGATAATTTACCCTCGGTCAAAAAAACATTTGGTAGTTACACTCATCGAGTTGTCGCCACAGATTCGCTTATATTGCCAATAGATCCTCTTGAAGGCACAGGTATAGTTCATATTGCTCCGGGCGCTGGTTCTGAAGATTTTAAATTAGGTCAAAAAGAAAAACTGCCTGCAATAGAAGAAATAGATGAGTCAGCAATATTTATTGATGGATTTGGATTTCTTAATGGAATACATGTGAATAAGGCAATGCCAATGATTTTGACTGATTTAGAAAAAAGGAATTTTGTTCATAAAATATCTGATTATACTCATAGGTATCCTACTTGTTGGAGATGTAAGACAGAGTTAGTTTGGAGAGTGGTAGACGAATGGTATATAGCCATGGATCGTCCTTCGGTTAAGACAGCGGACAACAAAACAACTTATCGAAAAATGATGATTGATGTTGCTAAAAAAATCAATTGGCTGCCGAAGTGGGGTTTGGAAAGAGAATTAGATTGGCTTAAAAATATGCATGATTGGTTAATTAGTAAAAAGCGATATTGGGGGCTTGCATTGCCGATATGGGAATGTAGGAAATGCAAAACAATAGAGGTTATAGGAAGCAAGGAAGATCTTAAAAAAAATGCAGTTGAGGGTTGGAAAAAATTTGATGGCAACAGTCCGCATAGACCGTGGATAGATGAAATAAAAATAAAATGCAAGAAATGCGGTGAAATTGTCACTCGGATTCCTGACGTAGGAAATCCCTGGTTAGATGCAGGGATTGTTCCGTTTTCTACAATGCCCTCAGATTGGTTTCCGGCAGATTTTATCACTGAAAGCTTTCCCGGACAATTTAAAAATTGGTTTTATTCTCTAATTGCAATGAGTACGGCTTTAAAAAATTCTAATCCTTTTAAGACTGTTTTGGGCTTTGCATCAGTTAAAGATGAAAAAGGAGAGGAAATGCATAAGAGCAAGGGGAACGCAATCGAATTCAATAAAGCAGCTAGCGAAATCGGTGTTGATGTAATGAGGTGGATGTTTTTACGGCAGGATCCTGAAAAAAATCTTAATTTTGGAGTGAATGCGGCTAATGATGTAAGAAGAAAGTTTCATTTGATGATTTGGAATATCTATAATTTTTTTATTTCTAATGCCAATATTGATAATTGGATGCGTCAGGGAGAAATAAAGCAGTCAGAAAATGTTTTAGACAAATGGATAATTTCAAAGTTAAATAAATTAGTTAAAACCGTTACTTCTTCTCTTGAAAATTATGATGCTTTTTTTGCCAGCACTTCTATAGAAAATTTTGTTGACAATCTGTCTCTTTGGTATGTTCGTAGGTCCCGTGACAGAGTTGGCTTATCATGCAAAAACACAGAGGATAAGAATAACTGCTACGAAACATTATGGGAGGTTTTAGCCAGTCTTTGTCAGATTCTTGCTCCTTTTGTACCGTTTATGACAGAGGAAATATACTTAAACTTAGCGAATAAGAATTCTGTGCATCTTGCAAAATGGCCGGAAACAGGAAATATAGACGAAAAATTAGAGCGCGATATGGATTTTATTAAAAAACTTTGCGAATTGGGGCATGCGAAAAGAAAAGAAGCGATGATGAAAGTTAGACAGCCGTTAGCGGAATTTAAGATTCTAAATTCACAATTCGATATTGAAAATGAAGATTTGATGAATTTAATTAAAGATGAGTTAAATGTTAAGAAAGTATCTTGCAAGAAGGGAAAAGGAGAAATGTCAGTTAGTTTTGATATTAATTTAACAAAAGAATTAAAAGAGGAAGGGGACGCAAGAGACATAATTAGATTGATTCAACAGGAAAGAAAAAAGCTGCGAACTTCGTTGGATGAAAAGATAAATGTTATTCTGAAAGATTGGCCAAAAGAATTTGAGGAAGAAATAAAGAGAAAAGCAATGGTTGAAAAATTAATAAAAGGAGAAAATTTTTCGGTAAATCGGAAATGAACAGACGGTCTTTTTTTTATATTGATTGGGGGCTGTTAACTCCTGTAATTATTCTGGTAGTTCTAAGCCTTACTACTCTTTTTTCGCTGGATTTTTCTTTATTCAGAAGTCAGTTAATTTTTTTCATTATTGGAATATTTGCTTTTTTATTTTTTTCGCAGACAAATTATAAGACTGTGAAATTTTATGCATTACCTATTTATCTAATTTCTATTGTCTTATTAACTATAGTTTTGATTATCGGAGTTGAAACAAGGGGATCTATTAGATGGTTAGATTTTTTTGGATTTAGAGTTCAATTTTCGGAGATTCTGAAGCCTTTTTTAGCGATTTCTCTTTCGTCATATCTTTCTTCTCGGGATAATTATTCTCTTAAAACCCTGCTTTTGTCAGTTTGTTTTTTACTGCCGGTTGTTTTTTTGGTATTTTTGCAGCCTGATTTGGGAAATGCATTAATTTATGCTCTGGTGGCAATTACAACTTTTATTGCATTTGGTTTTCCTTTCAGATTCTTTTTTTTCGGATTATTCTTTTTGTTAACACTCTCTCCCGTTCTTTGGAGATTTTTACACGATTATCAAAAACAACGGATTTTTACATTCTTAAATCCCAATGATCCTTTAGGATTATCTTATAATGCCATTCAATCAGTAATAGCAGTAGGATCAGGAATGTTAGTTGGGCGTGGATTAGGAATGGGTACGCAGTCGGGGCTAAAATTTTTGCCCGAAAGACATACTGATTTTATTTTTGCAACTTTATCAGAAGAATTAGGAATGATTGGTGCGATTTTGTTAATTGTACTTTTCATATTTTTGTTTTATAAAATTTTTACAATTTTTAAAGCACAGGAAGATTTATTTTGCAAAATATTTACTGTGATCACATTCTCTCTAATTTTTCTTCAGTTTTTTGTAAATATAGGCATGAATATAGGAATACTTCCAATAGTTGGAATAACTCTTCCTTTTGTGTCTTACGGAGGAAGTTCCTTGCTTTCCAATTTAATTCTTCTCGGAATTCTTAGTTCGATGAATAGGGACAATTCATCGCATAAAGTTCTGGAAATTAGTTAGATTTTTTGCTATAATCATACTTTATGGAATACGCAATTGTAAGAACAGGCGGAAAACAGTATAAAGTGTCGAAAGATTCTGTATTTGAAGTTGAAAGACTAAAGCTTAAAGTAGGTGAAAAATTTACTCTTGAGGAAGCTCTTTTATACGTTAAAGATGAAAATGTTAAAGTAGGTAAACCTAAAATTAGTGGCATAGTAGTTAAAGCAACAGTTTTGGAACACTTCAAAGGAGATAAACTTCGAATTTCTAAATTTAAGGCAAAATCCAGATATAGAAAAGTAACGGGACACAGGCAATATTTAACAAAAATCAAAATTCTTGATATCTTGACAGCTGTGAAAAACTGACGTATTATAGGAATAATTTTCACAGCATTTTAATTTAATATATGGCACATACAAAAGCCCAAGGGTCAACAAAAGGTAACCGTGATTCCAGAGCAAAGCGTTTAGGCGTAAAGCTATATGGTGGTCAAAAAGTTATAGCTGGAAATATAATTGTCCGACAAAAAGGAACGAAAATTTTTGGAGGGCAAGGAGTGTCTATGGGAAATGACTTTACCTTATTTGCAGTAAAAGACGGAATTATAAATTTTAAAACTTCACGCGGAAAAAAAATTGCAGAAGTTATAAATTCGTAATATAGGTTATCTATGGATAATACGAATAACCAAAATCAAATCTATGAGCTAGAGATCAATCTGCTTCAGGCAAATCCTCTTCAGCCTCGCGGAGTAATTGCGCCGGCATCATTAAATGATTTGGTTGACTCCATAAGAGAGCAGGGTATGTTAGAGCCTTTGGTTGTTGCCAGGACTCCTGCCGGATATCAGATTATTGCAGGGGAAAGGCGTTGGAGAGCTGCAAAATTACTCGGTCTTTCTAAGGTTCCCGTTGTGATTAAAGAAACCACCCCTCAAGGTATGCTTGAGATGTCTATTGTGGAAAACGTGCAAAGAGAAGATCTTAATCCAATAGAGAGAGCATTGGCATACAAACGATTAATTGATGAGTTTGGCTTGGGAACGAATGAAGTTGCCAGAAAAGTTGGGAAAAGTGCCCCAACAGTTTCAAATACAATTAGACTTTTATCTCTTCCAGATGCAATCAAGGATGCTCTAGTTGCAGGAGTAATTTCGGAAGGACATGTGCGTCCTTTGATTTCTTTGGGTGATCCAAATTTGATGCTTGAATTGTTTCGAAAGATTCTTCGTGAGAATAGTACAGTCAGACAAACAGAGGAAGAAGCCAGAAAAGCTAAGGGAGAAATTCAGAAAAAAGAACCCAGAACAGTTGAGGACAGATTGTGGATTCCTGAGCTTGATCAAATGGCCAAAAAAATTGCAAAATTACATAATTTAGATAAAGTTACAATTTTCCAATCAAGTAAGAAAGCAAAAATATTAATTGAAATAAGGGGAGACGTCGAAGTTACCGGTCCTAAAATAAAGGCTATAAATAAAATTTTGGCTGGGGAATAATTAATTGTACGGATTTTTGATCATTTCCATTTTATTAAGCGGCCAATAAGTAAAAAAAGATTTTCCAATTATCGACTTAATTCCAACAAATCCCCATTCCCTAGAGTCAGAACTTCCTGATCTATTGTCGCCCATAACGAAATAAGAATCTGAGGGGACAGTTACGGCAATATTTTCTTTAAGAAATGATCCTCCATATGTTCTTACAGATGGACTTAGAAATGCACTTTGGTCTAAATTTCTCTCATTTACGTAAACATCTCCATCCTTGATCATTACAATGTCTCCAGGTATTCCAATTACGCGTTTTATATAATCTTTTTCCGGATCATTTGGAGCCTTAAATACCACAACGTCACCCTGACTTAATTTATTAAACTTCAAAGTTATTATATTGGTTAGAATATACTCTTTATCAAAAAAAGTCGGATACATAGAGTTTCCGCTTACTTGAAATGGTCGGAATAAATAAATGTATACGACTAAAAATACCGCAAAAACCAAAAGAAGGGTTTGGACTGTATCTAGTAAAAAAGCATAAATTTTTCTTAAAAATTCCATATAAATATTGTGCTTTATTTGTTTTGTTTTGTCAATCCAGAGTAGATGTTGTAAAATGAGATTTAGGACCCGTGGTTCAGCGGTAGAACGCTTCATTCACATTGAAGAGGTCAGAGGTTCGAATCCTCTCGGGTCCACTTAAATGAGAATTTATTGATTAGCTTTTATTCCAATTGCCTCTGAAATGTGATTTAGGCCGTCTTTTTTAAGCAGCTTAATTAAACCTGAATTAATTTGGTAGACAATTTGCGGTCCTTCAAAAATCATTCCCGTTAATATCTGAATCAATGATGCGCCCAAAGTGATTTTTTCGTATGCATCTTTTGCAGAAAAGACTCCGCCACAACCGATAATAATAAATCTATCTTTGAAAATTTTATATGATAGTTTTATTAATTCATTTGAACGCTCATAGGTTGGTTTTCCACTAAAACTACCTACATTTTCAGGAAATTTAGCCACTTCTTCTGATCTTAAAAATTTATTTTTTCTGTTTTTCGACAGATTACTTAAAATTATTCCTTTAGGGCAATATTTTGATATCGTATCGAGAATTTTGATAATTTCGTCATCCGTCTTTTCAAGGGGCATTTTTACAAATATTGGTTTTTTAATATGTAATTTATCAACTTCAGCAAGCAATTCTTTTAAATTTTCTAGGGGATAAAAACTAACATTTCCGCGTAAATTAGGACAGCTTATATTCAGTTCATAGTAGGAATTTTTTACTTTAGATTTCTCAAATATTACAAAGGCATTAATTATATCTTCAATACTTTTTTCCTGAGTATTGCAATCCGAAAGATTTGACTTACCTATGCTAATCCCAATTGGAATCTCAAAGGAAAGGTCTTGTAATTTATTACTTGTTTCCTTAGCTCCGAAATTCTTAAATCCCTTATTGACCATAAGAGATTTTGATTTTGGTAGTCTTCCAAGACGGGGTTTTAGGTTGCCTTCATAAGCAAAATTCGTAATTGTTCCTACTGTTTCAAATCCGAAACCTAGGGAGGGAAGAATTTGAGTTAATCTTGCTTCGTAGTCAAATCCCGCAGCCAATCCAATTGGATTTTTAAACTTTATCCCTGTTATATTTTGCTTTAATACACTATCTTCAATTTTAAATTGAGAAGATAAAAGATTCTTAATGCTCCCATTTTTCCCGAATTGCTCGCCTAATCTTACCATCGCATTATGAATAGTTTCCGGTTCAATGCGGAAAAAAATCTTCTTAAACAAATTATTATAAATTATTTCAGAAGCTTTAGGGAGAAATCGTTTCTTATCCATATTTGGATTAAAAATATTATACATCTTTGGAAATGCAATATAAACTCCTTAAGTTAGTTGTTTGAGACATAAATTAATGATAGAATTTGGTTTGTGAACGTTTGCTTAACTTGTAAACTTAAGGAAAAATATCCTCTTTGTAAAAAATGCGCTAGAAAACCTTTTTTTGTAGAAAGAGCAAGGCAAATTCTTGCAAGCATGAATGACATAAATTCCTTAAAAGGAACATATAATTTAAAATATGCGGAAATTAAAAATTTAAATTCATCTTCTTTTTGGAATAAAAGATTATCTGACAAAACTTATCTAGAAAAACAGGATGGAATGACTAAGGATAGAATAAAAATTGCATTCAGTTTTTTGCCAAGAAAATCTAAGAAGATTTTAGATATTGGTGCAGGAAATGGATTCATCGAAGAATTGCTAAGTCAAAAAGATATTGAAATTTTTGGAAATGACATTTCAAGTGTCTCTGTCAAAAATTTAAAAAGTAAATTTGATGGTAGATTCCGTAAGGAATCAATCTATGACATGAAATATCCAGGAAAATCTTTCGATGCTATTTTTGCGCTTGAGATATTGGAGCATGTTCCGCCAAGTAAAATTTTTGATTTATTAACAAAAATTAAAAGAATTTTAAGAAAAGAGGGATGCTTTATCGTATCAATTCCGACAAATGAGGGTTTGGAAAAAATGAAAAATAATCCAAGTGGACACGTAAGAACTTATACGGAAAATTTGATAAGAGCTGAGCTAAAAATTGCAGGATTCAAAATTATTAGACTTAAAACATTGTACGCTTTTAAGAATTTTTATATTTTTAAAAAAATTTCATCAAAGCTTTTAAGAAACAAATGGAAACCTAATAACATAGTTCTTTTAGCCAAAATAGCATGAATATTCTGTTTTTTTCACGGTTATTTTATCCTTATGTCGGCGGAGTTGAAAAGCACGTAATGGAAGTAAGTAGAATATTAATTAAAAAAGGCCATAAGGTAACAATTGTTACAGAGCAAAATCCGTTAAAAGCAAAACTAAGAGAAGTAATTGAGGGAATTGAAATATTTAGAATACCAAAACTTAAAGACGGAAAGCTTAAGAAAATAGTAATCTGGAAATGGTTATTAAATAATATTAAGCTTATTAAAAATGCGAGCGTCATACATTGTCATGACGTGTTCTTTTGGTATTTCCCTTTTAGATTTATATTTCCTTTTAAAAAAGTATTTACTACATTTCATGGATACGAAAGTTATCCTCTAAAGCAAAAAAACATTCTAATCCGCAAAATTTCAGAAAAGTTGTCTATGGGAAATATTTGCATTGGTGATTTTATTAAAAAATGGTATGGAACAAAGCCTAGCTATGTTTCTTACGGCGCTGTAAGAATTTTAAATTCAAAACTACAAACCCTAAGTAAGGTTAAGCGTGAATCTGCTGTTTTTATGGGAAGACTTGATGAACAGACAGGAATTTTAACTTATTTTGAAGTTGTTAGGAATATAAGGGAAAAAGTTCCTAATTTTAAACTAACTATATTTGGAGATGGAAAATTTAAGAATAAAAACGGAAATGGTTTGGAATTTAAAGGTTTTGTTAACGATGCTCAGAAAGAAGTCGCTAAATACAACTTCGCTTTTGCCTCCAGATATTTATCAATTCTTGAAGCAATGGCTGCAAAAAAACTTGTTTTTGCAGTTTATGACAATCCTATAAAAGAAGATTATCTTAAAATGGCTTCTTTTTCAAAGTACATTGTAATTTCTAATTCCTCTTCTGAACTTGTTTCCAAAATCAATTTTTATTTAGATAAGCCGAAGAAACAAGACGAAATGACTAATAATGCTTTTGATTGGGTAAAAAAATACACTTGGGAAGAAATGACGAAAACGTATTTAAAGCTTTGGAAACTTTAATTTTTTTGGAATAAAAATGTAGATTAATATTCCAAAAAAAGATAATCCGCTTAGCCACTTTGAAAAAGTTATTATTGGAAGATCTGTAAACTTTACGTCTACATTGTATGTTCCTTTATTTAGCTTGAAAGTAATAACTCCTGGAAATTTAGAATTCTTATAATTTATAACCCCCCCCCTTTCGTTAGCAGTTACAATCCATCCCGGAAAATATAAGGTATTTTCTTTGATCTCAATATTTGATTTAGCATAGATTCGGTATGAATGTAGTATTGGAGTTCTCAAGCTTTCTTTTATTATTGCTTTACCTTCTAAAACTTCTATATTAGTTCTTGTTTTTTTGTTAAATTCAAATGTATTTAGCTTTGCCCAAATTGGAGATGTTGGCTCTAAACCACCATTTGGCCTAAGATTAAATTCCTGTTTAAGATAATTATCATTTATGCCTGGAATTGTACGTCTATTTCCCCAGTTCAGTAAAGTGTAAATAACTGTTAAGAAACAAAGTAAAGTAATAAACCAAGTTTTATTTATTTTTTTTGTAACTATACCAGCAATTACAGAAATACATAATGCTAAGGGAACAAGTAGTCTGGTAGAATATTGTGAATATTTTAATAAAGGTGTAATTGCCCAGATAACTTTACTTATAGGAAGAATTAGAACAAATATTGCAACAGCAATTGCTAGAAAAAATAGGAGAATTTTTTTAAGCTTTTTATTAAATTTACCTTTTAAAACTAAATAGATAGACAATAAAACAATTAGTAATTGCGTATATCCAATTAAGTAAGAAAGCTCTCCTTTATGTCCTTGAAATAAAAAACCAAAGCGCCAAGGAGAGTACAATAACTCCGTAAAGTTTGGAAACGCAATGGAAGCCGGACTTAATCCTTGTTGTGTGAATTTAGCAAGAAAAACAATAGGGAGCCAATAAAAAGAAGATATTAAAAGTCCGAAAAATATTGACAAAAAGCAATAAGCAATTTTTTTTATCATTCTATTTTTTATTCTCAGCCAAATAAATATTGAATAAAGTATCATTATTGGTAAAAACATCACAGAAATTGCCTGGTGAGAAAGAATTAGTAAGGTAAAGCTTATGGAGAGAATAATAAACCATTTTTTGCTGTTATATTCAATATTTTTTTTAATTGCTAATAATATAAGAGGTAAAAATGCAAAAGAGAGATTTTCTGCTATTGTGACTCTAAAATGCATATCTAATAAATGGTATGGCATAAAGAGATAGAATATTGCACTGACAAATCCAGATTTTTCTCCCAGTTCATCTTTTACCCAAAAAAACATTGTTATTCCGGAAAACAAAAAAGAAATTGCAAGTAATAATTTCATGCTAATTAGAAAGGAAAATCCTATAAAATGAAAAAAAGACGGAATGAGGTAGGGCAAAAAATACGCAAATAAAAAATGTGGATCACCGTAGCCCATATTGAATTCAGGTGTCCATCTAGGAATTAAACTGTAATTAATGAATAAATTATAAAAAGACATTAGTCTCTCTGTATGTAAAGATAAATCTCCGCTTTCGTATGATCCTGTCCTAAAGATACTTATAATTGGAAGAATAGAAATTAGTATTAATAAGTAAAATAAATTAATTTTTTTCTTAAAAACGTATTTAAAGGTTATGAGACCCAGCAATAAAATAGATGACAAAATGCCATTAGCTAATACCATTTTGTACTGAGGTAGCATGTTGATATAATACGAATTGTTTGATAGTAGTGCAAGTATGAAAGTGTCTTTTATAACTACAGTTTTAAATGAAGAATTGTCAATAAAGCTGTTATTAAAATCATTGATTTCTCAAACTATTATTCCAGATGAAATTATAATCGTTGATGGGGGAAGTAAAGATAAGACAATATCTATTGTTAGGCATTATGTAGCAAGTTTTGTTCAGAAATTTAAGAATGTCGAATTTAAAGTTTTCATTAAGAAAGGAAATAGATCAATTGGGAGAAATGAAGCAATTAAAAGATCGGATAATGAAATTATACTTTGTTCTGATGCAGGCTGCATCCTAGATAGGAATTGGGTAAAAAATATCATCGAACCATTTAATAATCCAAAAGTAGATGTTGTTGCCGGATATTATAAGGGAAAACCAAATTCAGTTTTTGAGAAATGTCTAACTCCTTACGTCCTAGTAATGCCTGATAAGATTAACTCTAGCGATTTTCTTCCTGCTAGTCGTTCTATGGCTTTTAAAAAGTCAATTTGGGAAAAGATCGGCGGCTTTCCTAAGGGATTTGAAAATAACGAAGATTACGTATTCGCTAAAAGACTAAAAAAATATAATGCAAATATTGTGTTTGAAAAGAAAGCAGTTGTTCATTGGATACCAAGGACTAATGTTAAAGATGCGTTTATAATGTTTTATCGTTTTGCAAAAGGCGATTCAGAGTCCAGAATTTTGAGGCCAAAAGTAGTCTTAATTTTTTTTCGATACTTTCTTGGTTTTTCCCTGTTATTTTTGTCTTTTTTCCTAAAATCATACTTTATGCTTAATACTTTATACGTAATACTTTTTATTTATATTCTTTGGGCAGTAGCGAAGAATTATAAATATGTGAATAGTTGGAAAGCTTTTTATTTCTTGCCACTAATTCAAGTAGTAAGTGATTTAGCTATTCTTGCAGGAACAGTGATTGGTTTTTTTAGTAAAAAACAATGAGTATCAAATCATTAATTCATATTAAAAAAATTTTACTTTCTCCTCTTGTCATCGGAATTGTATTTTTTTTACTAATTCAGCTCCAAATTTTTAATTTAAACATAGATTTCAGAGATGAAGGTTTACTTTTAAGCAATGCCGTTAAAATAAATCAAGGAGAAATTCCTTACAAAAACTTTCCTTTAATTACTACGCCAGGAACTTATTATATTCAAGCTTTTGTAATGAAAATTTTTGGGAATTATATAATTACAGACAGGATAATTTATATTTTAAGTTTTATTTTAATTTTAATTTTGAGCAATAAACTATTTAAGTTTTCTTCGTATCTAAATTACCTCTTTTTAATTTTGTTAAGTATTGTATATATTGGAGTAGGAGCTTATGGTTTTTATAATATTGAAGGATTAGTCTTAATTCTTACTTCTTTTTATCTGTTTAATAAACTTCAGAAAAAAAACAGCATTTACTTTTATTCATTTTTGCTAGGGATAATAAATTCCTTAACTTTTATTATTAAGCAAAGTTATGGTAGTTCTGCATTTTTAATATTTTTACTGTTACTAATTTTTTTTACCGACAAAAAGTATCTAGTTAAAAATTTAATTGTTTACGTGAGTGGGATATTGACAATAGTTCTCCCTTTTTTCTTATATTTTTACTTAAATGATGCTTTTGATAGTCTAGTATATTATGTTTTTTATTTTTCCGGCTTAGCAAAAAGTCATCGAATGCCTTTTCTGGTTACCTCATTATTATTTATTCCATTTCTTATCTTCATATTGAATGTTTGCAAAAAATTTTCTTTTAAGAAAATTATTCTTTTAATATTATCTATTTTTAGCTTTATCATTTTATATTTCGCAATATCCCCACAAAGAATTAATTATTTGCTCGCAACATTTACGGATATATCGACTTATTATTTTTTATTGTTTCTAACATTACCATTAATATTAATAGTAAAACTTTTAAAAACAAAAAAAATACAGGATAAACAAATTCTAGTAATTTCTATACTTTCTTTCTGTCTGTTTTTAACTAGTGCCACTTCTGGTAGAGATTATGCTACTGTGGTAGTTGTTTCGCCGCTGTACATTCCTTTGTTTATTTATATTCTGAATAAAGCCTGTAAGGGATTTAAGATTTTGACAAAGAATATTATCATAACTTTTATATTGTTTTTATTTATTTTTCCTTCAGTTATTTACATGCTTAAGGTATCGGTAAATTTATATGAGAAAAAAATGACATATTCGAAGATGTTTAGCCAAGAGGGCAAATATGTTATGCTTTCTCAGCCCCAGAATAAAGAATTAAAAAGCGTTATTTTATACGTAAATAATCTAACTTTACCTTCAAAAAAAATACTTTGTTTTCCATATTGCCCTATATTAAATTATTTATCAAAACTTGAAAGTGCTTCATATTTTAACTTTTTTTATCCTGAGACATTCAGGGCTGAAAATCAAAATAGAGTAATAACAGACCTAGAGAAAGCAAATAATGCAATCGTCTTAGTGCAAAGACCAGGGGTAATTGAAAAGGAAGCAAATTTTGAAGATAAAAGACTTAATGTGCTTAAAAAATTTATAACAAATAATTATAGGCAAGTTAAAGCTACAGAAGATTTTTCTATATATGTTAAATAACAAATTAAAAATATTAATCGAAGGAATCTCATACGTTTTAACCGTGTATTTAATTATATTGTTAACTTTTAGGCAGCTAAGATTTCTATTCAGTCATCCTAAAGTTGGGGAAGGAGAAATTGTAGGATACGCTCAGTATTTCGGATATCCAATGTATTTCGAAACAGCACTGTTTTTTGTTTTTATTTTTACGCCTATTATTGTTTTTTTTGCACTTAGTAAAATTAGAAAATATAGAAAGTAGTCTTATGAGGAAAAAAATGTTTCTTCCGGAAACAATTTTGGCATTTGTATTTTTATTGATTGTAAATCTAAAAGATTGTTTTTTTTCCTGCGTAAATTATCTAAATCTGAGTTTTGACTCTCAAATTCCGCTAACATGGGATTTTACGGTCTTAAATAACATGCTTCCTTATAAAGACATATATTTCCCTTATGGATTACTATTTTACTTTAAAAATACAAGTCTATATATAAGTCTTATTTACTTTTTTTTGCCGATACTGTTATTCTTTAGCGTTTATATCGTTTTTAAAACAATATTTAAAAGTAGAATCATTACATTCATAGCTTTTGTTTCCTTTTGTTTGTTTATTTATAAATATACGGGAATAGAAAACTTTACCCGTTATGGAATAATCTTATCGTTTACCTTATTAATTTCTCATTTTTTCTATAAACTACGCATAATTAGTTTTAAGTCGGCATTTTTATTTGGAATACTTGTTGGTGGAATATTTTCGTTAGTTAATGATCAAGGTATATATTCGCTTTTATTACTTATTTTTTTACTAATAACAGTGCCTGTTCTAAGAGGGTTAAAAAAAATGCATTATGTAAAATATTTACTTTCAAGATTAATAGCTTGTGGGCTCGGATTAGTGTTGGGATTATTACCTCTTTTTGTATTTTTAAATGTTAACAATATGACTAATGAATTTTATTTATTCATAAAACATTTATCTGACTTTCCGTTATATGCCAAAACCCCTTTTATTCCTTTCTCTACAACAATAGATAATTTATTTGCTTTTGCAAGCTTATTTATCGCAATTGTTGTTTTAAGCTATAAAATATTTTTTTCTAGGACAAAACTATCTTTTATTTCTATCTTAGAAATAAGCTTAATTTTTATTCTAGTTATGCTTGAGCAGAAAAGCGTAATCCGGTCAATTGACAAGCAAATTACATTTATAGCTTTTATTTTGTATGTCATTATGTTTTCTGAATTAATTAAAAATAAAGTCAGTAATTTAATAATATATTCTTACTTTGCAATTATCTATGTATTTATTTTATTAGGCATTGGCCTTCATCCTTTTATCAATTATAAGTTAAGTTTTGATGGAAATTTGGTGCGTTCATTTTTCAGTACGAATATGGAAAACTTCTTAGTTAAAAAAAGTAAATTATGTTTAAGCAATAATCTAAATAGATTGACAGAGGAAAAAAATACAAAATTGGAAAAAGTTAAGAATATCATCGAAGAAGATTCGAAAAAACCGACTAAAATCTTTGATTATTTAAGTGACCCAGCATTTTATATTTTATTTAATCAAAAACCGCCTTATTATTTTACAATTTTTGAAGCTACGCCTTTATATGCTCAGAAGTCAAACGTAAAGTACATAGAAGAAAACAAAGTTAAATACGTAATTTACAATGAAGATATAGTAAGGCTTCAGGATGGAGTTCCAACTCAAATTAGAAATAAATTCCTTTTTAGCTATGTACTTAAAAATTTTGAAATATTATCTAAAGTAGATAATTTTATTATCTATAAAAAAATATAAATTATATGTTTAAAAAAATATTTAATTATATTGCCCAAAATAAAATGTTATTGACGATAGTGGCTGTGTATGTATTTTTGATGATTAGTGTTATTGATTGGGGAATTCCTAATTTAAGTCATCCATATACGTATCATATGGATGAATGGCACCAACTCCAATCAATAAATGCTTTGTATAAATATGGCTCACCAAATGTTCCAGGCGCAGCAAATGGGACAATATTTCAATTCTTATTGTCAGGTGTTTACCTTACGCCATTTGTATTCTTAAAATTTATTGATCCTTCTGTTATTAAATCAGGCGTTGAGTCACTACTTATGCAAAAAAGAGTATTTGAAATATTAAGATTTAATACCTTAATTTTTGGAATATTGTCCATGATCACTTTCTACGCAATGGTTAAAAAATACTTCAAAACAAACCCAATTATTGCTTTATTGTTGTTTACGACAACTCCACTGTGGTTTTCTCTCAGCAACTATTTTAAATATGACATAGCATTAACTTTTTGGATAATCCTATCTTTATATCTTCTTTTGAGGTATGGAGAAAAAAGAACTTTAAAGAATTATATATTGGCAGGGATAGCGTGTTCTTTGGCGATTGCAACTAAAATAAGTGCAATTCCTTTATTAATTATTTACATTTTTTCTTTCTTTTACTTTAATTTTGAGAAAGAAAAGAAGTATAGAGCTTTAGGAATAGGTTTATTAGTTTTTATTTCTGTTCTTATGGCATTTGGAATACCTGATTTGATTCTACAAAAAGGCGACTATAGAGAATATTTGTACTCGAATTTAGTTCGGGATCCTCAAGTTTTTAAGAATTTCATACTTGAATATAAGCCATGGTTTGCATACATATTATTGAAAATTTTACCTTTGGATTTTGGCTATTCCTTTTATCTCGTAACAATTGCTTCTATTGGTTATTGGCTTATGAAACTAATTCCGAAAATTATTAGGTTTAATTTTAAAACTTTTAAAAACGAGATATTTTTATTTATTGCATTGATGGTGTTTATATTTAGCCTAATTCCTTTGGAATTGGGAGCAAATGGGAATAGGTTGTTAGTTTTACTTCCATTTTTTGCAATTTTTTCCGGTTTATTTATATTAAAAATATTAAATAGTGCCCCATCATTAAGGATCAAAATATATATTGTGTTTATTTTGTTATTCATACTCCAATTTTTTCAATCTTTTGCAATGATTTATATAAAATGGCAACCTGATCCTCGTCAGTTATCATCTGATTGGATGTCTAAAAACTTAAAGAAAAATATTGCATTAGGAATTGAAAATATTCCAATATATCAGGAATTGCCTGATTTGGTTGTTAAAGAATTTTATTCAAAAAAAGAAAATAATGTATTTAAATACACTGTAGTTGATGCTAAGAGCGTTTTGTTGCCAGACACTATTATTGTAACCAATAAAGAACTCGATTTAAATTTTTTGAAAAAATCACAAAAGAAAGATTTAGTATTTAGATTAAACAAAGAGCAATACAGAGTAGTGCAGGAGTTTAAGCCACAACGGCTTTTATATAATATAATGGGCAATGAATTTGCATTTTATTCATCTGGTATAGTGCCTATTTCTACGATAACGATATACGAACAAGATAAAAATCCTCAAAATTGATAAAATAAGATATCTTTTATGGGCTATTCTAAAAAGGCTTTTGTTGGAATATCATGGATGACAGCATTTAGAGGAATTTCTAGAGCAATAGCTACGGTTAGGGGAATAATATTAGCAAGAATTATTACTCCTTCTCAATTTGGGATTTTCGGAATTGCTTCACTTGCGCTCTCTTTTCTGGAAATTCTGACTGAAACTGGAATTAACGTATTTTTAATACAGGAAAGGGACAAAATAGATAAGTTTGTAAATTCTGCCTGGATAGTCTCATTGCTCCGAGGACTTATCTTGTCAATTTTGATTATTGTATCAACTCCATTCATAGCTTCATTTTTTAAAATGGAAGATTTATATAGATTCTTGTTTTTAATTAGTCTAGTTCCCTTTATAAGAGGATTTATTAATCCTTCGATTATAAAATATCAAAAAGAACTTAGATTTAAGAAAGAATTTTTATTAAGAACTGCAATTTATTTATTTGACTCTATTGTTTCTTTAATACTGGCACTAATTATGAAGGATGCAATAGGCTTTGTGTGGGGTCTTATTGCAGGAGCAATTCTTGAAGTAGTTTTATCATTCATTCTATTTAATCCTAAGCCTGTATTTAAGATGGAGCTTAATTTAGTAAAAGCAATAATTAATAAGGGGAAATGGGTTACGGCATATGGAATTTTTAATTATATAGCTCAGAATGGGGATACAATTGTTGTAGGAAAATTATTAGGAGCTTTTCCAGTAGGTATTTATCAAATGGGATATCGATTGTCAACATTACCCATTAGTGAGGTGTCGGACGTTGTCAATAGGGTGGTTTTTCCGGTGTATTCAAAAATATCAGAAGAAAAAGAAAGATTATTAAAAGCGTTTAAGAAAACTTTATTGGCAGTATTATTGCCTATTTTGACCTTAAGTCTAATTATATTCTTTTTGCCAAAAGAGTTTTTTGATATATTACTCGGACCGAGATGGAGCGAGATAACATCGATAATAAAAATATTGGTAATTTATGGATTACTTAGGTCTATTTCAGGAATATCCTCGTCTCTTTTCTTGGCAGTAGGAAAACAGCATTTTGTTGCAGGAATGACTTTTGTCAGATTTTTTATTCTTGCAATTACAATAGTTCCCTTAACAATGAATTACGGAATAATTGGAGCAAGTTTTTCGGCATTATTGTCGGTTTTATTGGAGTTGCCTTTAATAGGTTTCTATGTTCGAAAAGTATTTAGTGGATTTAAATAAATATGAAGATTGCAATTTTTCATGAACTTGATTTTGGTGGAGCAAAAAGAACAGTTGATGAATTTGCGAAAGGACTAAGTAAGGTCTTTGATGTTGATTTATACTACGTTGATAATAAACAGGATATAGAGATTGAAAAGTCTGTAAATAAAATATTTTATTACCCCTTTTATCCAAAATCTTGGAAAGGTGGTAATTGGAGCGCAAAATTATACAAGGACACCTTTGAACTTATTAAACTTTATAATTTACATAAAAAAATAGCGTTTGATATTGAATCCAGGAGCTATGATTATATTTTTATTCATCCTTCTAAATATACTCAGGCCCCTTTTGTTCTTAAGTTTTTAAATAACTGTATTTATTATTGTCAGGAGCCATTGAGGATAATATATGATCCATTTTTGTCGGACATTTCCCAAATTGAATTTCCAAGAAATATATATGAATTTATAAATCGCAAAATAAGAAAGTGGATAGATAAGGAAAATTTTAAACACGCTTCGGTTGTTTTAGCAAATTCAGATTATTCAAAAGAATCTATTGAAGAGTCATACGAAAGAAAAGCTAAAGTGTGCTATTTAGGTGTAGATGTAGATTATTTTAAACCCTTAAAATTAAAAAAAACAATAGATGTTTTATTTATCGGAAATAAAAAGGATGGGTATGAGCTTTTGAATAAGTTGCCTGAGCTATTCGGGAATAAAATTAAAATAAAAGCCTTATTTAGGGGGAATGACTCACCAAGCATTACAGATAAAGATTTAGTTGAAATTTACAATAGATCTAAAATTCTAGTTGCTTTAAATCATAATGAACCTTTTGGACTAATACCGTTGGAAGCAATGGCATGCGGAATTCCTGTTGTAGCAGTGGAGGAGGGAGGATACAAAGAATCTATAGTAGATAATCGAACAGGATTTCTAGTTCCAAGAGACATAAATCAGATTTATGAAAAAATTAATAAAATTATTAAAAATGAAAAATTTAGGAATGAGATGGGAAAAAACGCTCGTGAGAATATTTTAAAAAATTGGACTTGGAATAAAAGCATAAGCAAATTGTTGAAAATTATTAAATATGAAAAATAAAAACATTAAAGTTTCGATAATAATTGTTAATTATAAAGTAGAAGAAGAATTATTAAATTGCATTTCTTCAATTATCAATTCAAAACCAAAGATGCAATACGAAATAATTGTCGTGGATAATGGTTCTGGTAATAATTTAAGGGAAACTTTGAGGAAAATTCACCTAGTAAAGTACGTTAAGCCTGTAAATAATATTGGATTCGGAGCTGGCAATAATTTAGGAAGTAAATATGCAACAGGAAAATACATATTCTTTTTAAACCCTGACACGGAATTAAATAAAGGAGCATTGGACACTTTATTTGAATTTATAGATAGCAATCCTAAGGCTGGAATGGTCGCTCCATTACTTTACAATTCAAAAGGAAAAGTTTATCCTCTTCAGGGAACTGATTCTTATACATTTTTAAGTGCAATAGTTGTTTTGTCTTTTATCAATAGGCTATTTCCAAATAATTCAATATCCAAAAAATTTTTCCATAAAGAATGGGACAAAAAAGAGTCAAAAGAGTTCGATGTTGTTCCCGGAACTGCTTTTATGATCAGAAAAGATCTATTCAAAAAAATAGGTATGTTTGATGAGAAATATTTTTTGTATTTTGAAGAATATGATTTAGCAGAAAAACTTAGAAAATTTGGATGCAAAAGCTATATTATCCCTCAAGCAAAAGTATTGCATGTATGGGAAGCGAGCGCAAAGAAAAGAAAAGATATAAGTAAAATTTTTTCTAAAAGTCGTAATTATTTTTTTAAAAAAAACTATGGGAAATTGTTTGCTTTTATTGTTGCCCTGTTCTCAAATATAGGAAAATATGAATTTATCGTTGGTTCCATAGCTATCTTTTCAGTATATTTAAGTTCTTTTAAAATAGAAGAATTAATGCCTTTTATTGGTGATCAGGGATGGTTTTACTTGTCAGCAAGAGATATGCTTATGACGGGTCAAATTCCGCTCGTAGGTATCGCTTCAAGCCATCCATGGCTACATCAGGGACCTTTGTGGACATACTTATTATCTTTATTTTTGTGGATTTTTAATTTTAATCCTGTTTCAGGTGCATATCTCACTATATTCTTTGGACTTTTGTCAATTATTGGAATTTATGTAGTGGGAGCAAGCCTTTTTTCTAAACGCGTTGGATTAATCTCATCTTTATTCTACGCAACTTCACCCCTTATAGTTCAAAGCATGAGATTTCCATATCATACAAGCCTAATACCTTTTTTTGTCATAGTGTATATTTTTTCTTTAAATAAAATTATCAATAACAAGTTAATTTATTTGCCATTAGCAGTATTCCTATTGGGTGTGCTTTATAATTTGGAAATTGCGACTGTAGCTATTGGAGCAGTTCTTGTCTGGATATTAATATCGAAATTAATTAAGAAAGAAATTTTTCTCAAAGAAATTATAAATAAAAAAATATTAACATTATCTATTTTTTCATTTATAGTTCCCCTTCTCCCAATATTATTGTACGACGTAAGGAATGGATTTTCGCAAACTTTAAAATTTGTCGCTTGGATATTGTATAGGGTAATTTCTTTATTTAGTTATAATTCAGAGCAGGCATTTTCGGTAAATAAAATTTGGATAATGTTTAATTTTCTGTTTACTAATTTTACGAAATTAGTATTTGTTCAAAGCACTTTGATTTCATTCGTAATTTTAGTATTTTTGGTTGCTTGGGCAGTTTACGTTTTTCTTAGGAAAAGAAAAAAATACAATTTTGCTTTATTGCTTTTTTTAATTCCATTTATTCTTGTTTTTTTTAATCAAACCACGTCAGATGCATATTTACCAATGTTTTTTCCAATTGTTATTCTCCTTTTTTCTTTATTTCTTGAATATTTTATTTCTAAAAAAATAATGATCGTTCCTATTACTGCTTTTATAATAATTTTAATTACATGTAATGTCAGCTTTATGGTAAAAAATAATTTTATGTTTGATAAATCTACCAGCTTTTTTACTTTAAGCATGCGTTTGCAAGCAACCCAAAAAATATTGAATATAACACAGAATAAAGACTATAATTTGATTGGCAAAGGTCCTGGAAGTGAATTCAAAAGCTTTACGATGAATTATGAATATCTTGCTTGGTGGTTAGGGCATGGTCCTTCAAAGAAAAATGAAAACCTTAAGATATCTGTTTTAGAGTTTCCTAATGGAATTAAAATAGAGAAAAATATTCAGTAAAAATGATTAGCGCAGTAATTTTAACAAAAAACGAAGAGCAAAACATAAGTAATTGTCTAGAGTCAGTGAAGTGGTGCGATGAAGTTATCATTATTGATGATAAATCAACTGACAAAACAGTTGAAATAGCAAAAGAATATAAGGCTACGATCTATAGTAATCTTCTTGATGGTGATTTTTCAGCTCAACGGAATTTTGGTTTATCCAAGGCTAAAAACGAATGGGCGCTTTTTGTAGATGCAGATGAGGTAATTTCTGATGCATTAGCTTATGAAATATCAAATGCAATTACGCTTCGGGATCAAAATTTAAGGGAATATAGCGGTTTTTATATAAAAAGATCTGATTTTATTTGGAGAAAACAACTTAAGCATGGCGAATCAGGAAACATAAAGTTACTTAGGCTTGGAAAAAAAGGGTTTGGGAAATGGGAAGGGATGACCCATGAAAAATGGTTAATAAAGGGATCTGTTGGGAATTTAGCAAACCCAATGCTTCATTTTCCTCATAAAACTTTAGGAGAATTTCTGAAGGAAATTAACTTTTATACAGATATTAGAGCAAGAGAATTAAAGAATAAAAACATAAAATTATCTTCCTGGTCAATACTCTTCTATCCTCTAACTAAGTTTATGGTTAATTATTTTGCAAAAAGGGGTTTTCTAGATGGGATACAAGGCCTGATATTTGCGATAACCATGTCTTTTCATTCTTTTTTAGTTAGGGGAAAATTATGGATGTTTCGCAATAGATAATGGAAATAATAAAAAAACACTATTGTTTGTTGGAAATATTATTCGTCGGCACATTTATTTGTATATTTTTATGGTTATTGATGTCTGGTGTATTTAGGGAATCTGGTGTATATGACGAAAAACTTCACTTAGCTGCCGGATATACGTTTCTTACAAAGCATGATTTTAGAGTTGAACCATTTAATCCTCCGTTAGCTAGAGAAATCATTGCTTTACCCTTACTTTTTGCTTTTAAGTTTATCAATGACCCGATTTTATTAGCTCCTCGTTTAATTGTTGTTGTTACTGCAGTTTTGTTTAGCGCTTATTTTTATTGGTTTTCTAAAAAAATATTGGGAAGAAGAATTGCTTTACTCTCTCTCTTTTTATTTATATTAGAACCGGAAATACTCGCTCATGGCCACTATACCACTACTGATCTTATTTTTGCTTTTTTGTTTTTTATATCTATATCATTTTATTTTTTATGGAGAAATTCATTAAATTTAAAAAAAATTAGTATCTTAGCAATAATTGTCGGATTGACGTTGGCTGTAAAAATTTCAGCATTACCATTCTTATTTTTTTCCTTTCTTATTATTTTATTTATTCAAAAAAAAGAGCATAAAAACATTCTACATTTGACATATTGGAGAAATAAAATTAAATTTTTGCTAATTATTATTGGACTGTCAGGGTTAACGATTTGGTTTACCTATTTTTTAACTATGGAACCGTTATTAGGATATCGTTTTGACCCAAATAGAATCGCTGTAAAATTAGCAGTAAAAAATAGTATTATAAATTTTGCGCTAAATGTTCCAATGCCTTTGGGAAGCTATGTGAGCACTGTTAAACAAGTTGTTTTATATAATTACTCACCTCTTTACAATAAAACTTCTTTTTTAAATGGGGAAATTTTACAAAATGGATCATTTTACTTTTTTCCAATTGCTTTTTTATTAAAAACTCCATTGCCGCTTATCATCCTTTTTATACTAGCATTATTTGCGGTCGTTAAAAAAAACAGAAACAATTTGTTCTTATTAGCTCCAATAATTTCAATTTTTGCAAGTTCCTCATTAAGTACACTTAATTTTGGCATTAGATATATCCTTCCCGCATACCCATTTATTATTTTATTATCCTCTCAGGTGGTCAAACTTAAATTTAAATTTAAAAATTTACTTATAGTCTTATTAATAATTTGGTATATTTTAGGAATAATTAATGTTTTTCCTCACTATATCTCATTTTTTAATGAATTTGCTGGAGGATCAAAGAATGGATATAAATACCTTGTGGACTCAAATTTCGATTGGGGACAAGGATTAATTGACTTAAAAAGATACCAAACCGCAAATAAAATAAATAATTTACAGCTTGCATATTTTGGGTCAGTAGAACCTGAAAAATACGACATACAATATGAGAGGATTAAAGATCTTAGTATAAATGATCATAAGAAAGTGGAAGCTCTTAAATTTGACAATAGTCATACAGTTGCCATAAGTGCAACCTGCTGGTATTTTTGTGGTTATTATAAAAATATAGATCTTAAGAAAAATAGTCCTGTTGCGATTGTCGGCGGATCTATCTTAATTTTTAAAAAATAATAGACAAATTTATGAGGATATTTTTAATAATTTCCATAGCGTTAATTATTCGTCTTGCTGTAAGTTATTTTCAATTGCATGATCCAAATTTTAGTATTCAGCAAGATAGCTATGCAACTTATGCAAGCGCACTTAATAATGGGACAACTAATAATGTCTCGTATTTTTCTCTATATGATACTCGTCTATTTCCAGGCTATCCTATGCTGATATTGTTGGGAATGAAGGTAGTAAGCTCACCAATACTTGTTGGATATGTGATTAGTTTAATCTCATCTCTTGTTGCGATTTATTTATTTTGGTTAATTACAGGAAATACTTTTTTTACAATAATTTTTTCTGTTTTTCCTCCAATATGGGTAGCACAAGCAACCAAGGTTGCAACAGAGCCGATAACAGCAATGCTCTTACTTGCAGCACTAATTTTGTATAGAAAAAAATATGTTTTCCTTACAGGTTTGGTGTTGGGTTTCGCAACAGATGTAAGATTAATTTCAATTTGCCTGTTTCTTGCAATTGCACTTCAGCTATTGATTTTGAAAAAGTGGAGTAATCTTATAAAGCTTGGGTTGGGATTTGCAATATTTATTTACTTATTAGTTATGTATAACTATTTTGTGTTTGGAAGTTCTGAGCTATTTAGACAAATTAGTGTTTATCCTGTTACAGCGCATGCAAAATTTGGAGTGACACAAATAATAGCTGATATTTCCAGAAACATACAAAACCATGAATATAGAACTTTATTATCCGGTTTATTTTATCTTATTTTTAGTTTTTGGGGGTTAATTAAATTATATAAACACAGGAGTTTCTCAATTACATCTCAATTATTGTTCTATTGGGTGTTTTTTTCATTGCTTTTTATTTTTTCTTATGGTCCACCGCAACTACTTGAAGATTTTAGGAGATTTATTATTCCTATAATTCCGGCTTTGATTTATGAGATTTTGTTATAGTAGATTATGACAATATGAGTTTAATAAGAAAAATATTTATTTTTACATTATTGCTTTTTCCGTTGGGGGAAATAATACGAATTGATTTTGGTAATGGTTTAACAATAAGACCTTTAGATATCGGAATGGGAATTTTATTTTTTTCGTGGATAATTTTAAAATTATTCAAAAGACAGAAAATAGTACAATCAAATATATTTTTACCAGTAATTTTATTTGCATTAGCTGGGTTATTCTCGCTTATTATAAGTAATTTGACATTATCTTTGAGTGAATGGTTTATATCTTTTGCGTATTTATTGAGGTGGATTATCTACGTAAGTATACTTTTTATAATTAACGACTTTAATAAAGAATTCAAAAAGAAAATTTTAAACATATTAATAGCTATTGGTACAATAATTGTGGGATTAGGGTATATTCAATACTTTTATTATTCCGCGCTTCAAAATCTTAGATATTTAGGTTGGGATGAACACATGCATAGGATGTTTTCCGTATTCCTTGATCCTAACTTTGCAGGAGTTTTCTTTGTTTTATTTTTCATATTTTTAGTTAGCTTATTTTTAAAGCAGAAAAAAAAGATAATAGGATTTCTTTCTATTTTAACCTTGGGAGCAGTATTTCTAACATTTTCCAGAAGTGCTTTAATTATGCTTATCGTAAGCTCAAGCGTAATGTTTATCCTTGCAGGAAGAAAAAAATTAATTTTATTATTGTTAATAATTATTCTGATCATGGTATCCATATCATCAAGATATTTTAATATCGCAAATATAAATCTGTTTAGGGTTGTCTCATCAGAGGCGCGTATCGAGACTGCTAGAAATGCGATCAAGATAATACAAGATCGTCCGATTTTTGGAATAGGATTTAATGCTTATCGGTATGCACAGTTTCATTATGGATTTCGTAATAGGGTAAATATTGCGAGTCATGCAGATGCTTCACCCGACAACAGCTTTTTGTTTGTTGCATCAACTTCTGGATTGATTGGTTTAATTTTGTTTGCATTTCTATGGTTTAGGATATTTAAATATTACATAAAAAATAATGCGTTGGTTTTATCTTCAGTTGTGGGAATTTTTGTCAGCAGTTTATTTATAAATAGCTTGTTTTATGTGCATATTATGTTTTGGTTGTGGATAATAATAGGGCTGAATTCCTCAGTAAGTCAAAAATCTAAGGAGAGTAGGTAACTTTTATTTCTTTTTCATTCTTATTTCCCGCTATGTCAGATGCAGAAATTCTTATTTTATTTTCTCCGTTTTGGAGAGGAAGCATATATGAAAAATTGCCAGAATCATCAACTATAGCCCAAAGGCCGTTAATTGTAACTTTTACATCAGCGTCTGTTGCTCCCTTAATCTCGGCGGTATTCTGATCTTTTGAAAAAGATTGATTTTCAGAAGGAGAGGTAATGTTTAAAGAAGGAGGTGCATTTTTAAAGGAAACGACTATAGTGTTGGAAAAATCACTTTCCTTGTTGTTGACAATTGCCTTAGCTTTTATGGTATTTTCTCCAGGCCTTATAACTTCTTCAAATGAAAATTTTCCGTTGTCGTCCGCTGTATCTGTGTCGCTTAATTCGTCATTAATATATAAATTTATTGTTTGTTTCTTAGAAGCAATTCCTGAAATTACAATATTTGCGCTTGCAGTTGCCTCAGGGAATGAGTTAAGAACGGGTGGAGCAATAAATGCTGTTTTTTGAATTTTTGATTCTTCATTGTTCTTAGAGCCGGATAAAAAAAGACTAAGATTGGCCAAAAAAGGGACTCCAAGCTTTAAGCTTAGGAAAATTATAAGAATAATGCCAAGAATACTTAAGACTAGATTTCTCTTGGTTCTTTGTTCCATTCTTCTTGACAGCCTTGATCTAATCATATTTTTTAAAACAGGAGCCGATGGTGAGGATCGAACTCACGACCTACGCTTTACGAAAGCGCCGCTCTACCAACTGAGCCACATCGGCACAAATATGTTTCTATTGTAGTAAATTTACCTCCAAAGAGCAATTTACTTCTGACTTTTTGATATATTGACAATTTTTTTGAAATATTATAAATTGATTGCAATGTCCACCCGAAAGGGTGTTTTTGCTTAAATACTTATGATTGGTCCAGAAAGGTTAAAAGAAGTTGAAAATCAGCCTCAGGAAGGATTTTTTAACAATTTTATAGAGCAAAGACAAAAAGCAGTCAATAGTCTTCTGTGTGTAGGATTAGATCCAGATTACGATAAAATTCCTCAAATATTCAAAAAGAATTCAGGAGAAGATGTTGGAAGAGTATTACGAGATTTTGGCAAAACAATTATTGATGCAACTCACGATTTAGTATGCGCATATAAACCAAATATTGCTTTCTATGAAAAGTATGGCGCTACTGGACTAAACGCTTTAGAAGAAACAATTGAATATATTAGAGAGATAGATCCTCAAATTCCAATAATCTTAGATGCTAAAAGAACAGATATAGGCAATACAAACGAACCATACGCTGGAATGGCCTTTGACTATATGATGGCAGATGCAATAACTGTTAATCCTTATTTTGGTGGAGAAGCACTGCAGCCATTTTTAAACAGAAAAGACAAAGGGATCATTATTCTCTGTCGAACGTCAAATCCAGGAGCAAGAGAAGAACAAGACGATAGGATATATTTAAAAGATCTTTCAAAAGAAATGTCAGATTATTTTGCCGGTTTAGATGGTGTGGTTGAAAATGTTGATGGGCAAAAGTTTATTAAAAAATATCAAAAGGTCGCATACGAAGCATCCAAAGTATGGAATAAAAATGGAAATGTTGCTTTGGTGGTTGGAGCAACATATTCTGAAGAGTTAGCAATAGTTAGAAAGATAGTTGGCGATAGGGTAAAAATACTAATTCCCGGTTTGGGAGCACAAGGCGGTAAGCCAGAGGATTTGGTAAGTGGTTTCGACCCTCAAATGGCAGGAATCATAGCGAACATGTCTAGGGCAATTAACTATCCTAAATTCAAGCCAGGAGAGAGTTATTCCATAGCAGTTCGAAGAGAGGCAAGGAAATGGCGGGACGCCATTAATGCAGAAAAAACAAAAGCTGAACAACATCCCGAAGGTCTTACTTCTGCTCAAGAAAAATTAGCCGATCTTTATTTTGAAACAAAAATAAAAGCTAAAGTTAGAAAAAGAGAGCAATTGCCAGATGGAAGTTATAGGTTTGAAGAGTACATGCGAGATACGAGCCCATTTGATTTTGCTCAAGAAGGAGAATTTGCCTTAAAACTTCATGAGAAAAATCCAGACGCTCCTTTATCTCCATACTTTATTAATCAGCGTGAATTACCTGACAATGTATATGATCAGATAGGAATAGTTTTAGCAGAAATATCAAGCGCAGAGAAATCAGATGCTTGTACTGGAATTCCAAAGGCAGGAACAAAAATTGCTGAAGCGTATTCGAAAACTTCAGGAGTGCCAATTGTAGATATTTTTACAAAAGAGATAACTGAATCAGGTAGGCGGATTCTTGGTAAAGTAGAGGCAAAAGAAAGAAAGGATAAGATTCGCATTATTGACGATTTAGTAACTGGTGCGGACACAAAGCTAGAAGCAATAAAAGCAGCTGAAGCAATGGGATATGAAGTGATGGATATATTAGTCGTAATCGATAGAGAGCAAGGAGGTAAGGAGCAATTGGCAGCTAAGGGTTATAAGCTAATTTCTGCATTTACAATTTCCCAGCTTTTAGATTATTACCTAAGAACTGCAAAAATCACTAGGGAGAAATATGCTGAATCAAAAGCTTATCTTGCTGCAAGTAAATAATTAAAATTTCTCAGACTGGTCGTTTTCGGTGTTTTGTAGCAATTTTTAGCTCTAAAATTGCTTTTAACATTTCCGCTTGTGCAATTCTCATTTCATTGTCAGTTGATTTTTCGCTCATAACTTTTTCTGCGCGTTTCTTTGCTTCCGTTGCGCGAGCTACTTCAATATCTTGTGCTTTTACTGCGTACTCAGCGAGAATACTTATCTTATTATCATTTACTTCCAAAAAACCACCGGTTATTGCCAAATGTTGCAGAGAGTTACCTTTTTTGACAACCATTTCTCCTGGACTTATTTGTGTTAGAAGATTTACGTGGTTAGGGAGAATTCCGATTTCTCCATTTACGGTTGGAACAATTACTTCTTGTACTTCGTCTTTATAGATAACTTTTTCAGGCGTAATAATTTCAAGGAGAAGGTTCATTTTGTGTCAGCTTCATCTCGTTTTTTAACCGCTTCGTCAATAGTGCCAATCATGTAGAAAGCTGATTCCGGCAAAGAATCATATTTCCCTTCCAAGATTTCCTTAAATCCCTTTACGGTATCCTCAATTCTCACATATCTTCCAGGTTGTCCTGTAAATATTTCTCCAACAAACATCGGTTGACTTAAGAATTTCTGAATTTTTCTTGCTCTGGCAACAGTAAGTTTGTCTTCGTTGGATAATTCATCAATTCCGAGAATGGCAATAATGTCCTGAAGATCTTTGTATCTTTGCAAAACCTTTTGTACTCCTCGAGCGACGTTATAATGTTCGACGCCAACTACATTTGGATCTAAAATTCTTGATGTTGATGCGAGGGGGTCAACCGCGGGATATATTCCTTGCTCTGCAATCGAGCGCTCTAAATTGATTGTAGCGTCAAGATGAGCAAAGATAGTTACTGGCGCTGGATCTGTGTAGTCGTCTGCAGGAACGTAAACAGCTTGTACAGAAGTAATTGATCCTTTTTTGGTTGATGTAATTCTTTCCTGCAATTCTCCCATTTCTGATGATAAAGTTGGCTGATATCCAACGGCTGACGGCATTCTTCCGAGAAGTGCAGAAACTTCGCTTCCTGCTTGAGCGAATCGAAAAATATTGTCTATAAAAAGCAGAACATCTTCTCTTTTTTCGTCTCTGAAGTATTCGGCCATTGTTAGCGCTGTTAAGGCAACTCTCATTCTGTTTGCCGGAGGTTCGTTCATCTGTCCAAAAACCATAACTGTTTTGTCCATAACCTTGGCTTCTTTCATTTCAAGCCACAAGTCATTTCCTTCCCTAGTTCTTTCTCCAACACCGGCGAATACTGAATGTCCTTGATGTTCAGTCGCTATATTTCGAATAAGTTCTTTAACAATAACAGTTTTTCCAACCCCAGCTCCTCCAAAGACCGCAATTTTTCCGCCCTTTGTAAACGGAGCAATAAGGTCAATAACCTTAAGTCCTGTTTCTAGAATATGTGGCTTTGTTTCCTGTTCTGTTAGGGGTGGGGCTGTACGATGGATAGGATTGTAGGATATGTCTTTATGTTTAATATTAAAAGGTTTGCCATCAACAGTTTTTCCTAAAACATTAAAGATCCTTCCGAGCGTTGGAAATCCAACCGGTACTTTTATAGGGGAATTTGTACGTTTTACTTTCATTCCTCTGCGTAAACCATCAGTTGAACCCATAGCTAAAGTTTTAACTTCGTTATCGCCTATAGCAAATGCAACTTCTAGAACTAATTTTTCGTTCTTTCCCAACTCAATTTCAAGGGCTTCATAAACAGAAGGAGGATTGTTTGCAAAACGTACATCAACGATCGGGCCTGAAACCCTAATTATTATACCTTCGTTTGTATTTTTTTTACTCATATGCGTATGTAAAAGTTGCGCTGCCAATATCAAGAATTTCGTTCGTAATTTTTTCCTGACGTCCTTTATTATACTCAAGCTGAAGGTCTTCAACAATCTCCAGTGCGTTTTCCGTTGCATTCTGCATTGCTATCATTCTTGCTCCTTGTTCTGACGTGTAGCTTTCGAGAAAGTGTTGATAAATAGTCATTTCCAAAAAGTGATGCAAGAGTGGTGGCAGTAATTTTTCAGGATTTGGCTCAAAAAGATTAAAAGAAGAGGATTTTGCATTTGGTAATTCAATTGGTAGAAGATTGGTTATTCTTGGTTTTTGAGACATAACGCTTAAAAAATTAGTAGATATAATTTTAACACTACCTACTTTTTGAGATAAAAAATATTCATCAACAATTTTCGCAATTGACAAAGCCATATCAAAAGAAGGAAGTGTGGTGCCAAATTTAAAAGAAGAAATCAATTCTCCGTTTAAATTCGCAATTACTGAATCTGTTTTTCTTCCGATCGTTAAATATATGTTTTTATTATTCTGAGTATTAAAGTTTATTATTTCACGGATAAGATTTGTAACTAAACCGCCACAAAGACCCTTATCAGGAGAAAAAATAATTACAAGAGTCTTGCTGTTTCCATTTTTTTTCATATATTCATGTGTGTATTCATTATTTAATTTTCCTAAAACATTTTGGGAAATAGACAAAAGCTTTTCTACATATGGTCTTCCTGCAAATGTAGCATCTTGAGCTTTTTTAAGCTTTGAAACCGCAATCATTTTCATCGCTTTAGTTGTTTTAGAAACATTACTAGCTGCTTTAATTCTTCTTTTTAGAGACAAAAGGTTTGCCATATTATCTAAATCTTTTCTTAAATTCTTCTACAAGTTTTGTTATTTGTTTTAATATCTGTTCTGTTGGTCTTTCTCCTGTTGAAAGAGATTCTAGAACTTCAGGATAACGTTTTTTAGCAAAATCGTGCATTTCTTTTTCGAATTCCTGAAATGAATCGGTTGGAATATCATCCATTGCTCCACTCGTTACAGCGTAGATACTTAACACCTCTAAATTTTCAGTAAGAGGGGAGTATTGTGGTTGTTTAAGGATTTCTGTCAGTCTTTTACCTCTATCAAGTTGTTTTTGAGTAGCATTGTCTAGTTCTGTCCCAAATTGAGCAAAAGCGGCAAGAGAACTGTATTGAGCAAGCTCCAACTTCAATTTTCCTGATACGGATTTTATTGTCTGCGTTTGCGCAGCACTTCCAACTCTTGATACAGACTGTCCGATATTGATAGCTGGTTTGATTCCTGAATTAAAAAGGTCTGTTTGTAAATAGATTTGTCCATCTGTAATTGAAATAACGTTTGTAGGGATATAGGCTGAGATATCGTTAGCCTGTGTTTCTATAATAGGGAGCGCTGTTATTGATCCTCCTCCATTTTCTTTATTTAATTTAACTGATCTTTCTAAAAGCCTACTGTGAAGGTAAAAAACATCTCCCGGATATGCTTCTCTTCCCGCTGGACGTCTTAAAACAAGAGAAATTTGCCTATATGCCCAAGCATGTTTTGTAAGATCGTCAAAAACAATTAAAACATCTTTTCCTTTCTCTAAGAAATATTCTGCTATTGAGCATCCTGCGTATGGAGCAAGATACTGTAACGACGCTGGATCAGAAGCGCTTGCAGACACAACTATGCTATAATTTCCTGCGCCTTCAGAATTTAGCCTGTCGATTACTTGAGCGATAGTGCTTCTTTTTTGTCCTATTGCTACATAGATACAAATAACTGGTTTTTTATTAAATTTTTGATTAATTATCGTATCGATTGCAATTGCAGTTTTACCTGTTTGTCTATCTCCAATAATAAGCTCTCTTTGCCCACGGCCGATTGGAAACATTGAATCGATTGCTTTAATGCCTGTTTTAAGAGGAAAAGAAACAGGTTCTCGTTCTACAACTCCCGCTGCAATTTTTTCTAAAGGCATATTTTTGCCTTTTTTTATCTTTGGTTTACTGTCGAGAGGATTTCCTAGAGGATCAATTACTCTTCCTAATAAATCTTCTGATACTTCAATCGAAAGCATTTCGCCAGTTGTTCTTACAATGTCTCCTTCTTTTATGCCTGACGCTTCCTCTAAAAGTATTATTGATACGTTATCTTCATCCAGATTAAAAATTGTACCGCTATTCCCATTATTAAAAATTACTTTTTCTCCCATGCTTGCACGGGAAAGTCCAGAAGCAATTATTACGCCATCAGTATTTTTAACAACAATTCCTACGTTTTGCGTCTTGCTGTCTCTTCCAAACGTCATTATTTTTTTCTCAAGCGTTTCTATTATTTTATCGTTATCAATCATAAGTTTGTTCTATATGATTTAAAATTTTATCAATAGAGTTTTTTAACGTAAATTCATAAACGATATCATTATCTATAACTTGTGTTCCTAGAATAAGTGAAGGATCTTTTTTAAAAACAATTTTTTTATGAGGAAATAATTTTCTAAATTTATTCAAATCAGAATCTATAACTGGACTTGAAACAATGAGGCTTCTTTTCTTTTCTGCCAACTTTAGTCCGTTAATGTATTTTTTTAAATCAGCCCTACTAAGCACAGAAACAATTTTATTAACTATTTTTTTATCAAAATACTTATCCTTATAACTTAGTGCAATAAGTTTGTCCATTTTCTTTTTATTCATAATTAACTAATTTTTTTTATTTTTTTTAAGGCGCTTGAAATTACCTCTTTTTGCTGCCTTGAAGAGAAAAACTCTTTTAATGCTTTTTCCAGAAATGTAATCGCTAATTCACTAGTATTTAAAGCGAGTTTTTTCTCTATTTCTCTTGATTCTCTTGTAATTTGTTCTTTTGCATCATTGAATAATTTTTCTGTTTGCGCTTTAGCCTCATCATTCATTTGTCTTGTAATTTCTATCGACTCAAGCTTGGCATCTTCAATTATTTTTCTTGATTGCAATTGCGCACTTTTTAATATTTCTTTTTCTTCGATAACAACTTTTTCAAGTTTAATTTTTGCATCTTCAGCTTGTTTTAAACCCTCCTTAATTACATTTTGTCTTTTTTTTAGTATATCTAGAATGGGTTTATATAGGAATTTTTTTAATATAAACAGTATTATTAAAAAATTAACAATCTGAGCGCTCAAAAGCAAAGGATTTAATCCAAAATTTTTTATTATCTCCATAAATTAAGAAAATTTTACTTTGTAATAAGCTTACTTTCCGAAAGCTAATATTAGAGAATAAATTGCAATAGCTTCAGCAAATGCCATAGCGAGTAACATTGCAGGTAAAATTTTCCCAGAAGCTTCTGGGTTTCTTCCAAGTGCTTCCATTGCCTTTGCTCCAATGAAACCGATAGCTAATGCTGGACCTATACCTCCGAGAGCTATGATTAAACCTCCTGATATACTAAAACTCATATAAAATTTCACCTCCTCCTATCTGATTAAGTCTATTTTACATTATTAGAATTGGTCACGCAATAGGATTTTATCCTGCTTTAATGAGACTTGTTATGAGAAGTCGAAAGTATTGCCATGCCTACCATAGTTAACATTGAAAATACAAGTGCCTGAACAAGTCCCACTATTATTTCCAATAGTAAAAAGGGCAAAGGAACTGCAAAAGCAAATATAGAAGACATTGTAACTAATACAACTTCTCCAGCATAAATATTCCCGAACAATCTGAAAGATAAAGAAACAACTTTTGTTATTTCAGATATGATTTCAAGAATTCCGACATAAAGATTGATTGGATTAAATGAGAAATACCGGCTAAGATAATCTTTTATACCTACTATTTTGATGCTTAAAGCGTGAGTTGCAACAAATGAAATTAACGCGAGACCAAGAGTCATATTTAAATCACTTGATGCGCCTCTAAAAAGAGGAATAAGTTCATCATGCTCTCGAATTCCTATCGTTCCAAACCCTGGTAAAAGACTGCTCCAATTTACTAAAAGTATAAACAAGAAAAAGCTCATAAAATATGGGAAAATTTTTGCAGTTGCGTGTTTAGTTACGGATTCTGTAAGACCATAAAATGTCTCAATCACATATTCCATCAAATTTTGAAATAGATTGTTGGGAACTAAACTAAGCTTTTTAGAAAGATAAAAAACTCCACAAATTATTATACAATCTACTAGTAGTATGTCCAAAATTGTATTGGTAATTGGGAAAGAACCAATATGAAAAAGCGTTTCTGTTGCAAAAGAAGGCATGTGCTTTACATTTTAAATAGAATGTATATTTATGTCAAGAACTTTCAGCATTGACTTGAGATATTTTTTCGGCAATAATCGTAGGTCTGCCATTTTTTGTATCTAAGTGTCCTTCTACAATTATTACTGTGTCTTTAATCAGTAAATTTTTGTGTTGTTCAAATATTTTTGGAAAAACAACGCATTCTACTGAGAGACCAGACTCATTACTAATTGCTAAGAAGGCCATTTCATTGTTATTTTTTTTAGTAAATATTCTTCTCGATACTTCAATTATTCCTCCAATTTTCACCTTAGTTCCTTCTTTCTCTTCTGTTAAAAACTCAAGCTCATGAGATACTACAGTTTTAACATGAGTAAGATTGTCAAGCTGAGGATGTGACGTTAAGTAAAAGCCTAGATACTCTTTTTCAAAAGCTAATTTCTCATTTGAAGAAAAGTCCTCAATATTGTATCTAATGTCTTTGTTCTCCATTTTTAAATCCTCATTTATTCCAAAAAGAGTAGTTTGTCCTTCCATTTCCTGCTTTCTTATCCTATGTGCTTTCTCTACAATTTCAGGGAAAGACATTAAAATGTTCGCTCTGTTTCCAAAAGTATCCAGCGCACCTGCTTTAGTCAGGCTTTCAATAGTTTTTTTATTTACGGGACCAAGATCTACTCTAAAACAAAAATCCTCGAGAGATTTGAATTTTTTATTGTCTCGTGCATCTAAGATGCTTTTTATTGCCGCGGTCCCAACATTTTTAATTGCCGTTAATCCAAAGCGTATATTAATTTTATTTTCAATAGAAAAATCGCTTTGTGATTTATTAATATCGGGAGGTAGTACCGTAACTTTCAGGCGTTTACATTCAGCCACCGCTTGGGCAATTTTTTCATTTTTTATTGGACCTGTAGTCCCACGTGATTCAGCAGTAAGTAGAGCTGTCATAAATTCAACGGGATAATGAGCTTTTAAATAAGCGGTTCTAAATGCAATTGTTGCATAGCCAGCGGCATGAGCTTTATTAAAACCATATCCCGCAAATGGTTCAAACAAAATCCAAAATTCTTCTGCTTTTTTTCTTGCCATTCCGTTAGTAATGCAGCCTTCTACAAATTTATCATGTTGCTTCTTCATTTCAGATGTAATTTTTTTGCCAATTGCTTTTCTAAGTTTGTCTGCCTCAAGCCACGAATATCCTGCCACTTTTATGGCTGTTAAAAGAACATCGTCTTGAAATGTTATAACCCCATATGATTCCTTAAGAATGTCTGAAAGCCGAAGATCAGGGTATTTTATGAGTGAAGGATTATGTTTTCTTTTAATGAATTCGGGAATATTTGCCATAGGACCTGGTCTATAAAGAGCGACCATAGCTTGAAGATCAAAAATGCTTGTTGGCTTTAAATCTTTTATGTATCTACGCATTCCTGAGGACTCTAGTTGAAAAATTCCTGTTGTTTCTCCACTAGCAAGTAGTTCATATGTTTTTTTATCTTCATATGGTATTTTCGATAAATCTATATTTTTTTGCTGATTATTTTTGATAAAGCGAAGCGATTCTTGAATAATCGTTAGATTTCTGAGCCCTAACAAATCAATTTTTAACAATCCAACTCCATCTTCCCCAACAGTGTACATGTCATATTGAGTGATAATTTTTTCTCCATTTGTTTCTCTTTGAAGAGGAGCATATTCAGTTAAAGCTTTATCTGCGATAACAATTCCAGCAGCATGCATGGAAGCATGTCTTGCGACGCCTTCTAATTTTTGCGATAGATCCAATAACTTCTTTGTTTCAGGTTCAGACTGATAAGCCATTTTTAATTCGAAGCTTTGATCAATTGCTTTCTCGATTGTCATTGTATGACCTTGCCAACCCGGTGGAATCATTTTTGATATCCTGTCAGGACCAGAATAGGGCATGCCAAGAGCACGACCTGCGTCTCTAACTGATCCTCTAGCTTCCATAGTTCCGAACGTAATGATTTGCGCAACTTTGTCCCGACCATATTTTTGTGTTACGTATTCTATGACCTCGTCGCGCCTATTATCTGCAAAATCTAAGTCTATATCAGGAGGTGAAGGTCTCATTGGATTAAGAAATCTTTCAAATGGTAATTTAAAAAATAAAGGATCAACATCAGAAATTCCCAAGGCATATGACACTATTGATCCAGCATTTGATCCCCTACCTGGGCCAACGGTTATTCCGTGAGATTTAGCCCAGTTTACAAAATCTGCAACAATTAAAATGTAAGTTTCATAACCTTTTTTGAGAATAACTGAGAGTTCATAATTAGCTCTTTCCTTTATTGTAGGTGTAATTTCTTTGTATCTTTTTTTTAGACCTTCATCAACTTGTTTTTCAATATACTCTGCAGGAGTTTTCTTATTCGGTACGTCAAAAACAGGCATGATCCATTTTCCTAAGGTTATTTCAACGTTACACATATCGGCAATTTTTACAGTATTTTCTATTGCTTCTGGCGTTTGAATAAAGAGGCCTTTCATTTCTTCTTGAGATTTTATGTAAAAATCTGGAGAGGAAATCATTGAAAGTTTTCTATTTTTTGTATCTATTGTTGTTTGAGTTTGAATACAAAGAAGAATCTCTTGAGCTTCAGCATCAGATTTATTAACATAGTGATTGTCATTGGTTGCAACAATCGGAATTCCCATTTTTTTAGAAAGATTGATCAATTTTTCATTCAAAATATCCTGTTCTTTATCTCCAATACGTTTTTGCAGTTCAAGATAAAAATTTTCTGTTCCAAAAATATCCGATAAAGTTTGAGCTCTTTTTCTTGCAGTTTCTTCTTGGTTTTGCAATAAAGGTTCTGAAACATAACCATTTATGCATCCGCTTAAGCAGATTAGTCCTTCATGGTACTTGCTTAAAAGCTCTACATCTGTTCTTGGTTTATAATAATATCCTTCCAGATTGGCAATTGAGATGATTTTAATTAAATTTTTATAGCCAACATTATTTTTTGCAAGTAGTATTAAATGATTAGAATCTGCATCTACTCCGGCTTCTTTGTCATGGCGCGATCTTCTGCTCATATATATCTCGCA